>HHCFR02800__coassemble_1671_pt1 | contig 18085 bp, 15 predicted proteins | sample HHCFR02800__metabat2_low_PE_073 | metagenome-assembled genome bin HHCFR02800 | reverse complement strand
CGGAATTCATTCCGGCAGGGGTGAAATCGTTGAAATCAGACTTGTTAGACAGCTCCTCCGAGCGGGCTGCTCCCGCGCGACGGCGGAAACGGGCTTGTTGCGGATGCATGCCGTTCGTTGCCGTCGGCAGAGCCGGCACGATCGGCGGGTGCGGTCCGCTGCGCTGCGGAGCGGCGGCGGTTCGACCGGACGAATCGGCGGCTCCCGCTTCCCGGGGAAACGGATTGCGGCGCACGTTCCGCTGCGGACGGGACGTGCCGGCCGCAGCCGGACGTTCGGGCGACGCCTGCGGCAGGCTGTCCGGAGACGGGCGGCGACGGACGGTGCAGGCCCGAAGTCCGGGTAAGTGCGTCGGGTCCCGGACCTCGGCTGTCGGGTCCCGGGCTCCGTGTCCCGGACTTCGTGTTCCGTGCCGGAGCGGGGCGGCGCAGGTCCGGAACGGGCGGTGCGGAGGTGCGAAATCGGCCGGACGGCCGATCTAAATCGCCGCGGCGGTCCCGATTGTCGGATTAAATCGTTACCTTTGCGGCGGTATGTACGCGACGCAGGGTGCGTCCGCACGTTATCGTTTTACGCTATGATTTCACTCGACAACCTTACGGTAAGCTACGGGGGCTGGACCCTCTTCGACAATCTCTCGTTTCTGATCAACCCCAAGGACCGCATCGGTCTGGTGGGCCGGAACGGGGCCGGCAAGACGACGCTTCTGCGTCTGATCGTGGGTCAGCAGCAGCCCACGTCGGGAGCCGTTACGATCAACGGCGAGTGTACGATCGGCTATCTGCCCCAGCAGATGAAGGTGGCCGACACCACGACGCTGGCCGAGGAGACGGCCAAGGCATTCGACGAAGTACTGCGGCTCGAAGCCGAGATCGGGCGCATCACGCACGAAATCGCCGAGCGCACCGATTACGAGAGCGCCGCCTATGAGCAGCTCTTGCACCGGCTGACGGAGGCGCAGGATCGCTACCACATCCTCGGCGGCGAGACGCGCGACGCCGACATCGAGAAGACGCTCCTCGGGCTGGGTTTCCGCCGCGAGGACTTCGGCCGCGCCACGAGCGAGTTCTCGGGCGGCTGGCGCATGCGCATCGAGCTGGCGAAGCTGCTGCTGCGCCGTCCCTCGATCTTCCTGCTCGACGAGCCGACGAACCACCTCGACATCGAGTCGATCCAGTGGCTCGAAGAGTATCTGAGGAATTATAACGGAGCCGTGCTGCTCATCTCGCACGACCGCGCGTTTCTGGACAACGTAACGACGCGCACCGTGGAGCTTTCGCTCGGCAGGATATACGACTACAAGGTGCCCTATTCGAAATACGTGGTTCTCAGGGCCGAGCGGCGCGCGCAGCAGATGGCCGCCTACGAGAACCAGCAGCGGATGATCGAGAAGACGGAGGAGTTCATCGAGAAGTTCCGCTACAAGCCCACCAAGTCCAATCAGGTGCAGTCGCGCATCAAGCAGCTCGAAAAGATCGACCGCATCGAGGTCGAGGAGGAGGATTCGGCCGCGCTCAACATCAAGTTCCCGCCCGCGCCCCGTTCGGGGCAGATCGTGGCCGAGATCCGCGAGGCGGGCATGTCGTTCGGGGCAAAGCACGTCTTCAGCGGCGCCGACTTCGTGATCGGCAAGGGCGACAAGATCGCGCTCGTGGGCCGCAACGGCGAGGGCAAGACCACGCTGGCGAAGATGATCGTCGGACTGCTCGCGCCCACCGAAGGTTCGATCCGCATCGGGGCCAATGTCAATATCGGCTACTATGCCCAGAATCAGGAGGATCTGATGAACGGCGAACGGACCGTCTACGAAACGCTCGACCGCGTGGCGGTGGGCGACGTCCGCACGCGGCTGCGGGACATCCTCGGTGCGTTCCTGTTCCGCGGCGAGGAGATCGACAAGAAGGTGAAGGTGCTCTCGGGCGGCGAACGCTCGCGGCTGGCGCTGGCATCGCTGATGCTCGAACCCCACAATCTGCTGGTGCTCGACGAGCCGACGAACCACATGGACATGCGCTCGAAGGACATCCTGAAAAACGCGATCCGGAAGTACGACGGCACGGTGGTCGTGGTCTCGCACGACCGCGAGTTCCTCGACGGCATCGTTCAGAAGGTCTACGAGTTCCGCGACGGCGGGGTGAGGGAGTATCTGGGCGGCATCTACTATTTCCTCGAAAAGCGCAAGATCGAGTCGCTACGGGAGGTCGAACGCAAATCGGCCCCCGCGGCGAAAGGCGGCAGGACGGCTTCCGGCGCGGCGAGAGAGGCGGTGCAAGGTTCCGCACCGGCCGCCGGAGCGGGGCGGGAGAGCGGTGTTGCGTCTGCGGGAGGCCCGGCTTCCGAGGCGGCTGCGGGGCGGCTCTCCTACGAGCAGAAGAAGGAGCAGGAGAAGCTGGTGCGCAAACTGCGCAAAGCGGTCGAGGCCATCGAGGCCGGGCTGGCCGAGACCGAACGGCGGATCGCGGAGTACGATGCGAAGTTCGCTGCCGCGACGGCCTACGACGAGGCCGACTACAAGGCATATAACGAATTGAAGAGCAGCTACGACCGGCAGATGCACGAGTGGGAGATGGCCTCCTACGAGCTGGAGTTGGTCGAGGGCGACTGAGCGGAGCGGAGGGTGCGCCGTCGGCGTGAGCCGGCGTCTGCGGTCGGCCCGGGCGGGTTGTCCGCAGCGGCAGGATGGGGCGCTGCGTGTGCGATGGATGCAATGGATGCGATGGATGTCCGGTTTCTCCTGCTGTCCGGAGTGCGAACAGGCGGCCGCTGCATCCGAAAGCGCGCACGATGCGGGTTTCGGCCGCAGCGGGTTCGCCGCGGGGTCCGCAGCCCGCACGGAACGTGCGGAAGTCTGCGGGGGCGATCTTTCGGCCGATGTGCCGGCCGGGGCGCTTCGGAGGGGCCTTGCGGCGACGGTCGAAGGTTGCGCGCGGCTCGGGGCGGATTGCGGGCTCCGAAGGCTGTTCGCGTGCGGAGTGTTACGGCCTTTGAGCACGGTATGCGCGGTTGCCGGAGCGAAGCCGGCTTCGCTCCGGCTCGGGCACGTGGGCAAAGCGGACGAAGACACGGCTGTCGGACAGTCGGAAAAAGCCGTGGCTGGAAAACGGCTTTCGCTTGAACGGGCTGCGGATTTTCCGGCTGCGGACGGCTCGGCAGCCGGTCTCTGAGGGAGGGGCTGGCGCAGTGCCCGACGGCTGTCGGGATAAATGTCGCACGGTGCGACCCGATGCTTCGGTCGGACGGATCGTCCGCAGGATCGGCGGGTGCATGGGGCGGGTCTGCGGCACGGATGGAAATGCAAATTACGGAACATACGAATGGATAATCTTGTTTTCGGGATTCGTCCCGTGGCCGAAGCGATCGAGGCCGGCAAACAGATCGAGAAACTCTACATGCGCAAAGGCGCCGAAGGGCCGCTGATGCAGGAATTGCGCGACCTCTGCGTCCGCCACGGGATCCGGGTGCAGGAGGTGCCCGCCGGGAAGTTGGAGCGCCTCACGCGCGGCAACCATCAGGGGGTCGTGGCGCAGATCGCGGCGATCGAATACGTCGGGCTGACCGACATATTGGAGCGGGTGCCGGAGGACGAGACGCCGCTCGTCGTGTTGTTCGACGGGGTAACGGACGTCCGCAACTTCGGGGCCATCGCCCGTTCGGCGGAGTGCGCCGGAGCCCACGGGTTGATCGCGCCGCTGAAGAACTCCGCACCGGTGAACGCCGAGGCGATGCGTGCGTCGGCCGGAGCGCTGGCGACGATTCCGGTCTGCCGCGTGGGCTCGGTGCGCAATACGCTCAGGCAGTTGCAGCAGGAGGGATTTCAGGCGGTCGCCGCGACCGAGAAGAGCCGCAAACTGCTCTACGACGCCGATTTCCGGCGTCCGACGGTGCTCGTGATGGGTGCCGAGGATCGGGGTATTTCGAAGGAGGTGCTCAAGCTCTGCGACGAGCAGCTGGCCATTCCGCTGATCGGGCATATCGAGTCGCTCAATGTTTCGGCTGCGGCGGCCGTGATGCTCTTCGAGGTCGTGCGGCAGCGTATCGGACAGTAGCGGAGGTGGTGCCGTGCGGATCTTACGTGCGGGACGGCAGCGCGGCGCACCGGAGGTGGGCGGCAGCTGCGGACGGAAGATGCCGGCGGATCGTCGCAGATGAATGAACGAGACGGTCGGAACAGGCACTTCTGTGGACCGGAGTTTCTGCGGATCGGCAGGTCGGATGCCGGCAGCCGTTGTCGGACGACGAACGGGCGGCACGGTTGAAATCTGTTGTAACATTGCCGGTCGGCGGACCGGAGGTGCGTCGCTGAGGTCGGCGAATGCTGCGGGCGCATGCCGACGGGCGGATGCGACCGCTGCGGCGGGACAGGGGGCGATCTCTCCGGTTCGCGGAGTGATTTGCGAGGATGGAAGAGATTCCGGACGACTGCGTGCCTTCGGATCGGAAAGAATGGTGCCGAAAAAACGGCCGATCGTTGCGCTGGCGGCCGCAACTGCACGGCGGGAGGCCATGCGGCGCGCGGGTCCGCGGCCGATGGAGCCTACCCGTGCATGGACGGATCTCTCGACGGGGCGTCGGAAGATGTCGGATTGCGCGGCCGTTGCACGGCATTCGGATCGGAAAGCCGGGCGGGTTGCCTGTATATATAATTGTTCGGCGGACAGCCCGGATACGCGGTTAAGAAGTGCCGATCCGGATGCGACCGCTGCGGCGGAACAGGGGGGCGGAGAACGTGTTTTCTCGGGCGTCGCGCCTTGCATCCGGGGCGGACGAACCGGATTTCGTCGGGGCCGATGCGATTGCTGACGGTTCGCTACGGACAGCTGGCGGGAAGGGGAGAATTGCGCATCCGAAGACGACGCTGCGTTCGGACGGCATGCAGTAGGTGCGGTCGCTCGATCGTGAAAACGAAAGGATACGGATTGTGTCCGACGGCATCGTGTCCGGGACTTCCGACGATAGGAGGGGCTTCGGCGATGTTTCGATCGGACTGTTGCAGTGGTATGCTGAAGGGAAACGAAGATATGGGAAACGTGTGGATCGACGGGGTGGGAGAGATCTCCCTCGTCCGTTCGCAGCGGGCCCGGCGGATCACGCTCACGGTGCGCCCCACGGGGCTCGTGCGCCTGACGGTGCCGTGCGGCGTGTCGCGGGCCCGGGCGCTGGCTTTTGCCGAGACGAAGGTCGCATGGATCGCCTCCGCACGGCAGCGTGTTGCGGCGCGACAGGCGGCCGTGCCGCCGCTTCCGCCCGAGGCGGAGCGCGAACGCATCGAAGAGTTGCGGCGTGCGGCCCGTGTCGATTTGCCGCCTCGCGTCGAACGCATCGCCCGCATGTTCGGATTTTCCTACGGCCGGATCACGATCCGCGCCTCGCGCACGAAATGGGGTTCTTGCTCTTTTCGCAACGATCTGTCGCTCAGTCTTTACCTGATGGCGCTGCCTGAACGTCTGCGCGACTATGTGATCGTCCATGAACTTTGCCACACGGTCCATCACGACCATTCGCCCCGTTTTCACGCGCTGGTCGACCGTTGTCTGGGCGGACAGGAACGCGTGCTCGACAGGGAGCTGAAAAGCTACGTCATCCGGCGGTGAGATGCCGGGGCGGCGGCCGTCTGGAGTCCGCCCGGTTTATGCGGCCTGTCCGGTCAGTCCGGTCAGTCCGGCCTCTTCGGGCGGCCGCGGTGCGGTCGGTAAGGTTTTTTCGCGCCTCAATCCGTTTTCGGTTTTCTTGCCGCTTTGGGCCGGGCGCGGATGCCCGGGCGGAGACGCCCGGACGACTTTTCCCTATTTCGGAAGTCGCAAGCACCCCGTTTTACCGGGCCGGGTGCAGAGGCGAAGACCGGTTCGGGTTCTGCCGAGACGGAGAACGGCCGAGGGGGGCTTGCCGTTTCCGCCGCCCCGTGTGCAATGCAGGTTCGCCTTCGGAGGTCTGATGCGGAATATATCCTCGAAAGAAGAAGCTGTTTTTTCGCCGGGCCGGGTGCAGAGGCGAAGACCGGTTCGGGTTCTGCCGAGACGGAGAACGGCCGAGGGGGGCTTGCCGTTTCCGCCGCCCCGTGTGCAATGCAGGTTCGCCTTCGGAGGTCTGATGCGGAATATATCCTCGAAAGAAGAAGCTGTTTTTCACCGGGCCGGGTGCAGAGCCGAAGACCGGTTCGGGTTCTGCCGAGACGGAGAACGGCCGAGGGGGCATGCAGTTACCGCCGCCCCGTGTGCAGTGCAGGTTTGCCTTCGGGGAGGGCCGATGCGGATATATCCTCGGAAGAAGAAGCTGTTTTTCGCCGGGCCGGGCGCAGAGCCGAGGTCTGTCCGATCGTATCGAAGAAAGAGAGGCGACGGCCCGTACGAGCCGTTTTTTCGTGTCGGTTCCTGCTGCGGACGCAGCCTGCGGAGCACGGCCCGGGAGGGTGGCTTCCGCCGCCGGAGGCTGCGGCCGCACGGCCCGAAGAGCGGCGCTCCGAGAATCGGCGGATGCTTGAGGAGTGCCGGTTTTGGCGTTTACGGGTCCTTTCGGGCCGTGCGGTTCAGAGGCCCGCGATTCGAAAAACGTCGGACGTGCGAAGAGGCGTTGGTTGCGGCGGTGAGGGGGCGATTGCAGGCCGCACGGCCCGAAAACGGCGAAATTCTCTTTACCGCCCGGTCGGAACGGACGGCAGGGCTTCGCAGCTCGAAAATCGCAGGCCGCCTATTCTTCTGCGAGAATCCGCCGGAGAAGCTCCGGTTCGTTGGTGGTGATGAAGTCTACGCCCTGTGCGATGAAATAGCGCATCTCCTCTTCCGTGTCCACGGTCCAGACATTCACTTCGAGCCCCTGTGCATGGGCCTCGTCCACCCATTCGGGATGGGCGTGCAGGATCTCCTGCGAGTAGTCGATGCCCGCGAATCCGAGCGGTGCGATGCGGTGGGGTGCGAGGTCGCCTTCGAGGTACCAGACCCGTGCTTCGGGAGCCTCCTTGCGGAAGGCGAGGCAGGCGTTGATCGAGAAGGCGATGTAGTCGGTGCGCTCTTCGAGGCCGTATCTGCGGATTTTCCGTACGATCTTCGCCGCGGCTTCGTCTTCGCGCTTCGGGTCGGCGAGCGATTTGAGTTCGAGCACCAGCCGTGTGCCGGGGTGCGCCCGGACGGTCCGGAGATATTCGTCGAGCGTGGGGATGCGTTCGCCGTTGGGCAGGACGATGCTGCGGATCGTGCGGGCGGTGGAACGTTCCATGTCGATGCCGCGGTATATGCGGTCGTGGTTGACGATGAGCTTCCCGTCGGCCGTGAGCCAGACGTCCATCTCCGAGCCGTAGACGCCGAGCGAGTCCGCCTTGACGAAAGATGCGAGCGAGTTCTGTGCCGAACCTGCCGTGCGCCAGTGGCCGCGGTGGGCGATGATGCGGGGTTGTGCGGATGCCGCCGATATGGCTCCGGCGAGCAGAAGCAGAAGCAGCGGTTTTTTCATGGTAGCGAGGGTTTGAGCTTTTGCGGCAAAGTTAGGGCTTTTGATGCCGGTTTGCAAAAAATCTTTCGCGCCGGCATCTCCGACGCAATATGGAAATGAACCGTGCGAGCCGCCGCGCCCCGTGCGGCTCGCTGCGCTTCGTCGCAGACGCCGGACGCATCGTCGCGGCTTGGGGCGGTTCGACCTTCGGCGCCTTGCCGTCGGAAACAGTCGTCCGCCGCCCGCACAGGAACGGAGCGGGTTCCCGCTTCGCCCCTCCCCGCGAAGGCTCAGGGAATCCGGGTGCCGTGGCAAGTGCGAAACCGTTCGCACGGCGAACGTTGCGGGACCATATCCGTGCGGCGAACTGCGGTCCTGCGTGTTCGTCCCCGGGAGCGGGGGCGTGCGGAAGTCGTCGGAAAATCTTCCGGAAGTCGGGCGAAACGAACCGGATCGTGAACTGCCCGATTCGGCCGACGAGGAGGTCCGGGCGGGGCCGGTCGGAGGGTGCGGTCAGCCTTCGTCCGAGAGAATCTTTTGCATCATGATTTCGTCGCGGAATCCGTCGGGCGTCCACTGCCATTCGCGCTTGCGGCCCGTCTCGGCGAAACCCGCGCGGCGGAAAAGGGCGAGGCTGGCCGTGTTGTCCGCACCCACGTTGCACCACAACTGGTGCAGGCCGAGGACCGTGCGGGCATAGCGGCATACGACATCCAGCGCATCCGCCGCAAAGCCTTTGCCGCGGTGTGCCGGATCGTGGATCAGGATGCCGATGCCCGCACGGCGGTGCTGCGGATCGAACTCGAACAGATCGAGCGCTCCGACGGGGGGCAGGCCGGCGGCCTGTTCCACGGAGCCGCCGGCGAGGGCCCGTAGCTCCCCGGCGAGCGTGGAGGCTCCCGTGGGAATCGGCGCCCGGTCCCGATTCGCATGCCTCCGTTCCTCTGCGGTCCGGGCCGCTGTCGACGGCTCCGCGAGCGTCCGTCTCGCTCCGATTCCGTCGCCTTCGTCCGGCCGGATGCCGTTCGTTGCATGGCATGGCGATTCGGATGCGATGCCGCCGCAGGCCCCGATTCCCGCGATCCGGGCCGCAGAGACGCTCCCGCCGGGCGTCCCGGTTCCGGCCGGACTGTCCGGACCGCTGCGGAGCGTATTGCGGCCGCCGGGCAAGGGCTCGATCATCAGCCGCATCTGACGGGTCTGCCAGATGTCGAAGCGCTGCCGTTCGACGAACCGTTCCAGCTGTTCGCGCGAGTAGGGGGCGGTCGTGCCGCTGACGCCCCATACCTCCGTGTCGTTTTCCCAAGCGTACATCGCGTCGATGTCGCACGGTTCGACGGCCCGCAGCCGGCAGATGCGCCCTTCGAGGTTCATCAGATGCCGATGATCTTGTTGCGGATGAGCATCGCCACGCCCCATGCGTTGGCGTTCTCGCTCATCTTCGAGACGCGGAACTTCGTGTCCTTATAGACGAGGTTGAGCGAGAATTTGTTGGTCGCGGACTTGAGCGGCAGCATCAGATAGTCGCCCGCCGCGGCGAGATTGCCGCCCACGATCACCGTCTCGGGGTTGAACGTGTTGATCAGAAAGGCCACGGCCTTGCCTACCTTCTCGCCCGCCTCCTCGATCAGTTCGATCGAAAGGTTGTCGTCGTTCTTGGCCGCTGCGATGATGTCGTCGATGTGGATGCTTTTTTCGCGGTCGTACCGCTCGCGCAGGATCGTATTGACGCCCTGTTCGATCTTCCGGCACATCTTCTCTTCGATGGCGATGCCCGAGACTTCGGTTTCGAGGCAGCCCTTCTTGCCGCACGAACAGATGATCTCGTTGTCGAAGAAGGGGATGTGGCCGAATTCGCCCGCGAAGCCGCTCTTGCCGTAGAACAGCTTGCCGTCCACGACGATGCCGATCGCCACGCCGCGGCCGAGGTGGAGGTAGATCACGTTGTGCTCCTCCTTCGACTTGCCGCAGGTGTACTCCGCATAGCAGCGTGCGCGGGTGTCGTTCTCCAGCAGGACGCGGAGCCCGGTCTTCTGTTCCAGAATTTCGCGCAAAGGCTGCTCGCTGGAGGTGAAGTATTTGTAGCTGCGGCCCGTCTCGGGGTTCACGCGGCCCGTCATGCCCACGCCCAGACCGAGCAGCTTGCTGCGGTCGACGCCGCAGTTGTCGATGAAGTCCTCGATGTTCGAACAGATCTTTTCGAGACACTGCGGACGGTCGGTCAGTTCGAACGAGTTGTCGGCTTTTTCGGTGATGATTTTGTTCTGCAGGTCCGTGATGAGAAAGGTCATGTTGTCGCGGCCGACGTTCACGCCTGCGAAGTAGATCGCCGAATTGGCCAAGCCGAAGACGTTGGGGCGGCGTCCGCCCGGAGTTTCGACCTTGCCCTGATCCGTTACGATGTTCTCGTCGACGAGTTCCTGTACGAGTTTGGTGATGGTCGGGACGCTGATATGCAGCTCCTTCGTCAGTTCGGAGAGCGTGCACTCGCCGTTGACCGCCATGTAGGCGATGATGTTTCGTTTGATAAGGCTGTTTTTGTGCGAAATCCCCTTCAGGGCGACTTCGTTTTCGTGTTTGTTGAAAAATTCGGTCAGCGATGTCATGGTGTTGCCCTATTTTTAACTAATCCGATGCAAAGATAATAAGCGAACGCGATAATCCGCAATGATTTTTAATAAAATTTAAGAATTTTTTAATAAAAAATATTTACGATCGGATAACGAATAGTGGATCAACCTTTTGGAACGAACTTTGTTTTGCCGCGACTGGAAGTGCCGTACAGGGGTGCGGCGAACGGGAATCCGGCAGGAGGATGAAACGGCCGTCGGAACGGAGGTCGTGCGGCCGCAAAAGAGCGCTCCCTCCGCCGCCTGTGAGCGGGCGAAGCGATGAACGAAAAAGGACTGTCTGACAAGTCCCGAAGATCGGAGATCATCCCTGTCAGAATAAATTCTGGCAGGGGTGAAATCGTTGAAATCGGATTTGTCAGACAGTCTCACGGATCGTCTTCTCGGCTGTCGGCCGGTACTTGCCGGAAAGCGGAAACGGTCCGCCGCGTTTAGAGCGTCGCTTTGGATTCGACCGCGACGTCGGGGTTCACCTTCCGGATGAGGCCCTGCAACACCGTGCCGGGGCCGAGTTCGGTGAAGGCGTCGACGGAGTCGGCCAGCATGTTCTTCACGATGTAGGTCCAGCGCACGGGGGCCGTGAGCTGTGCGATGAGGTTGGCCTTGATCTGCTCGGGATCGGTATGGGGCTTGGCATCGACATTCTGGTAGATGGGGCAGACGGGCGTGCGGAACGGTGCTTCGGCGATGGCTTTCGCCAGTTCGACCTTTGCGGGCTCCATCAGCGGCGAGTGGAACGCACCTCCCACGGGCAGACGCAGCGCGCGCTTGGCCCCGGCCTCCTTGGCTTTGGCGCAGGCCGCATCCACGGCCTCCGCGGCGCCGGAGATCACGAGCTGTCCCGGGCAGTTGTAGTTCGCGGCGACGACCACCCCTTCGGTCGCAGCGCAGAGCTCCTCGACCTTCTCGTCGGGCAGGCCGAGCACGGCGGCCATCGTGCCGGGCTGCTCTTCGCAGGCGGCCTGCATGGCCAGCGCACGTTTCGACACGAGGCGCAGTCCGTCTTCGAACGGGAGTGCGCCCGCAGCGACCAGCGCGGAGAATTCGCCGAGCGAGTGGCCGGCCGCTGCATCGGGCTTCACGCCCAGCGCCTTGGCCAGAATCACCGAGTGCAGGAAGACGGCGGGTTGGGTAACTTTGGTCTGCTTGAGTTCTTCGTCCGTACCGGAGAACATGATGTCGGTGATACGGAATCCGAGGATTTCGTTCGCCTGCTCGAAGAGGGCTTTCGCCTCGGGAACGTTGTCGTAGAGGTCTTTGCCCATGCCGACCGACTGGGCTCCCTGACCCGGGAATACGTATGCGTGTTTCATCGTATCCTGATTTGTTATTAGAGGTTAACGGGGCAAAGATACGAATAAGTCGGGTGCAAAAGCAAATTTATTTGCATTTCGCCGGGCGGGAGTAACTGAGACGCAGTCGAAGATACGAAAAGCCGGATGCAAAAACGAATTTTATTCGATTTGTCGGAGCCGGAGCATCCGGCCGGCACCGAAGATCCGAATTTATTGCGTATATTTGCACTCCTCAATTCGATACGCACGCGGAGACCGCTTTCTCGCGCGATCGGAAGAAAACGCATAACCGAATCTTACATATATGAAAAACTGGTTTTTGGGGGCATTCCTCCTGTGCGCGGCCGTCGCATGGACGGCGTGCAGCGACGACGGGACGGAGAATCCCGCGGTGCAGCTCGCCGCGCCCGAACTGGAGTATGAAATCATCGGTCCCCGGGAAGTGCGGGTCTGCTGGAGGCCCGTGGAACATGCGGACGCATACCGTTACAGCGTGGATCGACGTGCCGAAAATACGACGCTTTCGTGCGAAGCGACGATCGATCCGCTGGGGGCGGCATCGTGCGTGGTAACCGTATATGCCGTGTCGGACGATCCTTCCGCATATCCGGATTCGGAGCCGTCGCGGATCACCGTGTCGGACATTCCCCGGCCGGAGGAGGCGGTGATCGTCGGATTCGAGTCGGCGGCGCTCGGCGAGGAGGGGTTCATCTGGGGCAAGCCGATGGCCGTCGAAGAGGACGACACCGATTGGCAGGGAAATCCGATCCGCTCGAACCGGTATTACGGATCGCTCTACAGAGAGGGAGAGGCCGATCTGTGGACTTTCTATTCGGACAGCGGACATACGTTCGACACGTGGAACGGGTTTGTCGTGTCGAACCATACCGACATGGAGACCTCCGGGTACCTCAACGACAAGAGCGTCTATGCCGGTAGCGGCGCTGAGGGCTCGAAGCAGTTTGCGGTCGGCTATTACGGCGCATGGACGGCGGAACCCTACGGCATTCCGGTCATCAAGTTCGAAACGGCCGTTCGCCCTCTATCGGTCGGGATTGCCAATACGACTTACGTGTACCGCTATTTCCGCGACGATGTAGCCGAGGTGCGGAAACCCGATTATACGCTCCGCATCACGGGTGTGAACGGCTCGGAAGAGGTGGGCGAGGTGTCGTGGCTGCTGGCGGGCGGCGAAACGATCGTCGAAGGGTGGCAGACGGTCGATCTTTCGGGGCTGGGCGAGGTAACCGGCCTCGAATTCCGGATCGCCTGCGAGGATGTAAACGCGCCTCTGTATTTCGCTCTGGATAATTTGCTCTACTTGAAATAGCGTTCCCGTCTGTGCGAACGGAGCGGGAGGTTGTCCGCCTGCGCCGTGCGATGACGGTCGGGACTGTCCGGCGAATCTTAGACGGCTCTTTTTTATTCGTACCGCTTATTCGGGTGTTTGCCCGGACAGGCAAGCCTCAACGTGTTGAAAAACTTATTGGACAACCCCGGTCGTGGAAGCCGAATTCGCCGGGAGCTTCATCCGTGTGCCCTCGCCCGTGTGTCCGTGTTTCTGTCCCGTTGTTCGCGTCTCTTCGTCCGTGTGCCTCCGAGTGTGTGCCTCCGAGTGTGTGCCGGCCGGCTGCGGTCCGGAAGTGGGGTGCCCGTTCTGCAGCTGTGGTCCGCAAGTGCGTTCGAACGATCCGCGACGGCCGAGCGGCCGGTGGGGCCGGGCGGTCAGGTCATCGAAATCCGATTCGTTCTGAAATCTCGGTGCCGCGTAGGGCGGCTCGGTCTGCACGGGGCTGTTGCGCTGGCTCGATTGCACGCGATGCCGGAATCCCGGGACGACGGCTTGTATCCGTGCGCTGTGGATTTGAGCAAAAGGGGAACTCCGGTTCTCTTTCAACCTGTTTTTACATCCGGTCGGCGTTCGACGAGTTGCGGATTCGAAGACTTCGTTGAAACAGCCGGGCAGCCGAAATAGCCGTAAAGGTCGGCGAATCCGACCTCTACGGCTATGATATTGCCGGACTTTCTCTTTACGAGCTCCTGCGTCTTCCGGAATCCCGTTCCGCCCGTGAGGCGGAAGGCGGGCCGGACCTCCGAAATGCGAAACCTCAGCCGATCGTGCGCAGGGATTTCACGGTCCGTCGGCCGTTTCGCCGCCGAAACTCTTCCGTCCTGCGGTCCGGAGCGGATGCGTTCCGTGGACGCCGGTTCCGGGCTGCGGGCGGGGTGGAGGCGGGAGTTCCGTTCTTTCGGCGGATCAGAGCAGGTTCCCTTTCTCGATCTGCTTGAAGTAGCGATAGGTCCCCACACGCAGCTCCTCGGCAGCGGCATCGTCGCAGACGATGATTCCGCTGGGATGGGTCTGAAGCGCCGAGATGGTCCACTTGTGGTTGTAGGAGCCTTCGACGGCGTGGCGGACGGCCCGTGCCTTGCGGCGGCCCGTGGCGAGTATCAGCACCTTGCGGGCCGAGAGAACCGTGCCGACTCCGACGGTGAGCGCCGTGCGGGGCACCAGCGACTCGTCGCCGCCGAAGAAACGCGCGTTGGCGGCGATCGTCTCGTGCGTGAGGGTCTTGACGCGGGTGCGGGACGCGAGCGACGAGAAGGGTTCGTTGAAGGCGATGTGCCCGTCCTCGCCGACGCCGCCCAGAAAGAGGTCGATCCCGCCTGCATCGGCGATCAGCGCTTCGTAGTCGGCGCACTCCTTCGCGGGGTCCGCGGCCATGCCGTCGAGCAGATGGACGTTTTCGGGCTTCACGTCCACACGGCTGAAGAAATTGTTCCACATGAACGAGCGATAACTCTGCGGATGGTCCTTGGGCAAACCCGCATATTCGTCCATATTGAACGTGATGACGTTGGCGAAGGAGACCTTGCCCGCCTCGTGGAGTCGGATCAGCTCCTTGTAGGTTTCGAGCGGCGTCGACCCTGCGGGAAGTCCCAGTACGAAGGGCGACGTGGTGTACTTCTGCTTGAGTTCGATCTGTTCGACGATGTAGCGTGCCGACCATTGTGCGACTTGTGCCGGCGTGTTTGCGATAATCAGTCTCATAAGCGTTCGGTTTTTACGGTTTATAATGCGTTTGCCGACGGCCCGGCACCTCGGGATCGCGGTGTCCGTTCCGTTCGTGTGGTTCGTCGTGCGCCGCGGACCCTTGCTTTGCGGGTAGCGATGCGGTCTGTTTCTGTCGTCGCGGCCTTTTTGCTGCTGCGGCCATTCCCGGTGTCTGGTCCGGCGCCGGTCGTGCTTTCTGCTGCGGCCATTCCCGGTGTCTGGTCCGGCGCCGGTCGTGCTTTCTGCTGCGGCCTTTTCCGGTGTCTGGTCCGGCGCCGGTCGTGCTTTCTGCTGCGGCCTTTTCCGGTGTCTGGCCCGGTGCCGGTCGTGCTTTCTGCTGCGGTCTTTCCCGGTGTCTGGTCCGGCGCCGGTCGTGCTTTCTGCTGCGGTCTTTCCCGGCGTCTGGCCCGGCACCTGTCGTGCTTTCTGCTGCGGCCTTTCCCGGCGTCTGGCCCGGCGCCGGTCGGGTGCTCCGTATCGGCACACCGCTGTCTGGCGGGGGCGGGCTCCGCAGTCGGCGGCCCGCTCCTGCCGGGCGGACGCGAGCCCCGGCCGACGGGAGCCGTTTCAGAACATCCTGACGAAGACCTCGATGGCCTGATATTCGGCCATGCCCAGCTTGTCGTAGAGCCGGGCGGTGTGCTGCGTGCGCTCCTCGGCCCGCTGCCAGAACTCGCGGTGGTCGCTGCCCGGGAAAGGCACGATGTCCTTCTGCGAGAGGTGGCGGTAGATGGCGTGGCGTTTCATGATCAGCTCGTCCGGCGAGAGCGGCACGGCCATGTCCACCATGCCGATGTCCCACTCCTGCCATGCGCCGCGGTAGAGCCACATGTGGCAGTCGCGCAGCCACGGATCGTCCCGAAGCACGTCGATCGCACCCAGAACGGCTTCCATGCAGGTGCGGTGGGTGCCGTGGGGGTCGGAGAGGTCGCCGGCGGCGTAGATCTGATGGGGCCGTATCTCGCGCAGCAGCCGGACGATGGGGTCGATGTCGCGTTCGGTGAGCTGTCCCTTCTTGATGCCGCCCGTCTCGTAAAAGGGCAGGTTGAGGAAGTGGGCTTTCGTGTCGGGATCGAGGCCGAACGAACGGACCGCGGCGCGCGCTTCGGCCCGCCGGATCGCGGCTTTCAGTCCGAGCAGTCCGGGCGGTTCGGGTTCGCCCTTCTTTTTGCCCGCGATGAGCCGTTCGACGGCCGAAACCTGATCGGCGAATCCCATTTCGCGGGCCGTGTCGATGTTTTGCAGCACCACGTCGTCGTGCACGGCCACGTCGCCCGAAGTCTGATAGGCCACATGCACGTCGTGGCCCTGCTGCACCAGACGGATGAACGTACCGCCCATCGAGATCACGTCGTCGTCCGGATGCGGCGAGAAGATCACCACACGTTTGGGGTAGGGCGCCGAGGCGACCGGCCGCGTCGAGTCGTCGGCGCCGGGCTTGCCGCCGGGCCATCCCGTGATGGTGTGTTGCAGATCGTTGAAGACGTCGATGTTGATCCGGTCGTAGGGGCGTCCCTGTTCGAGCAGTCCGCCCAGCGAATTTTCGAGATAATCCTTGTAGGTGAGTTTGAGTATCGGTTTGCCGACCGCGCCGCACAGCCAGACGACGGCCTTGCGCGTGAACTTCGGCGTCCACTCGCACGGTCCGACCAGCCACGGCGTCTGTTCGCGCGTGAGCCGGCCTGCGGCGTTCTCGTCGATCACCACCTCGATGTCGGGGTGTTCCTGCAGATGGGAGGCGGGCACCTGATCCGTAACCGTGCCCTCGACCACTTTCTGCACGACGTCGGCTTTCTCCTCGCCCCATGCCATGAGAACGATCTTGCGGGCCCGCATGACGGTTTCGAGCCCCATCGTGATGGCCATCTTCGGCGTGTTTTCCAATCCGAAAAAGGCTTCCGACTGGATCTGACGCGAGTGGTGCGAGAGCTGCACGAGCCGCGTGCGCGACTTGGCGTATGAGCCGGGTTCGTTGAATCCGATCTGCCCCTGCTCGCCCATGCCGATAATCATCAGGTCGATGTCGTGCGCGGCGTGGTCGTAGGAGGCGCAGTATTCCGAGATGCGCTCCTCGGGGACCGTGCCGTCGGGGATGTGGATGTTCTCCGCGAGGATGTCGATGTGGTTGAGGAAATCCTCGTGGATGCGGAAGTTGCGGCTCTGCTGTTCGGTCGACCGGATCGGGTAGAACTCGTCGAGGCTGTAGACGGCTACGTTGGCGAAACTCACCGAGCCGGCCTTGTAGCGGGCCACCAGTTCGCGGTAGAGCCCCAGCGGCGTGCGGCCGGTCGTGAGGCCGAGCACGAAAGGCTGCGCCTCTTCGTAGATCCGGTTCGAGCAGTGGGATTCGTCGTAATTGCGGATCGCCTTCACGATCAGGTCCGCGACGTATTGCACACCCCGATATTCGTTTTCATAGACCAGCGTGCGGATTTTTTCGCAGCGGTGGATGATGTCGCGCGGCGCCGACGCTGCGGACAGACCGCCGTCTTTGGGAAGTGAATACTTGTTGTTCATGGTCGTTTGTTTTTACGTGGACGTTGTTTGCCTCTTCTCGCAATTCCGGAGAGCGGATTCCGGGTGCGCTCGGCATCCCGAAACCGTCGTTTTTTCGGTATTCCTGTACAATTTACCTTCCCCTCCCGTGTAAATCCTTCCGCCCCCCCCCTGCTCACCGGCGGTTGCGGCGGTCGCGGTTCCGGACCGTTCGTCGGCCTCTTTGTTTGAGAGGGGGCCTGTCGCGGCGGAACCGGCGCCCGTCCGTCCGTGCGGGACGGCGGACGGTTTTACATAGCCTGTCCTCTTTCCCTATCGCTATCCGCTTCGACGAATTCCGGACGGGAACTCGGTTCGCTCCGTTCGTTCGCTCCGATCCTTGGCCCGTCGGCTCCGCTCGGCGGGCCGGATTCCCCGTCGCGGGTTCGGGAAGGCTTTCGAGCCGCGGATTTCCGTGCACACGGTTTCGAGGCAATGTCCTGTTTCGGGAGCATGCACCGGTTTCGCTTCCGCTGCATACATCGCGCCGCTCTTCTGCACACCGTGCCCGAAACGCTCCGGGACCGGCGGAAACGTGTTTTTCCGCCGTATGTAGCGGAACGCTGCATCTGCACCGAAAGCGCCTCCGCTCATCGGAAGGTGTGTTGCAGAGCTCCTTCCCGCTTCGCGGCTTGCTCAGCCTGTCCGCCGACCAGCCCGCCTGTCAGTCCGCTTGCCATCCTTCTTGCGCCCGCCTGTCAGTCAGTCTGCCCGTTTCGTCTTCCCGTCGGTTTATCGGTCTGCCCCGTCTGACTGTCAGCCTATCTGCTTGTCTGTCTCCCGATCTGCCTGCTCGGTTTCCGTCAGCCTGTCCGTTTCGTCTTCCCGTCGGTTTATCAGTCTGCCTGTCTGCCCGCCTGTCTGTTATCCATCCTGTTTGCCAACCTGCCTCTCCCTTCCAGCCGATCCGGCGGCTGCGAGATCGCAGCACTGCCTTCCGGCGCGACTTCCGCCGATCAGCCCGCGGACGGAGGTTCGTTTCTCAAAGATAACGAATCCAACCCGATTTTGCAATACCGGCAACGGAAATTCGGAGTATTCGTCCGGGGCATGGAAAATCGGATCCGGAATATAAAAAATGATGCTCTAGTTATGGATTTAGGAACAGGAACAGGGATTATACCTACTCTTTTATGTGCAAAAACTAA
>HHCFR02800__coassemble_1430_pt1 | contig 21670 bp, 30 predicted proteins | sample HHCFR02800__metabat2_low_PE_073 | metagenome-assembled genome bin HHCFR02800 | reverse complement strand
TAGCTATGAAGCCGGGACAAAAATTCCAACGTTGATGTCATTATTTAAGATTTGCGAATTTTACAACATCACTCTTGGTGAATTTTTCGCTCCCCTAAATTACCCGCCGAAAAAGTAGCATTCTGTCGTGGCAAGAAAAAAAGCAAAGGCGCGATGAAGTGCTCCTACAGAAAGTCGTCCTGCGAGTTAAAGAGCTCCGCAAGACGCATGGCCACACGCAAGAGCAACTGATCGCCGCCACCGAGGTAAATATCCCGAATCTCGAAACGGGAGAAAATTTCCCGAATCTGACCACGTTATCCATTATCTGCAAATTTTACGGAATCACCCTCGGCGAGTTTTTCGCGCCGCTGAACCATCCCCCGAAAAAATAGCGCGATCCCGCCGAGACCGCAATCGGCAGGGCAAGGTCCGTAAAACCGGATGTGCGGAAACAGATGATGCGGGCTGCGACATGGAGCGGTCGATCGGTAAATTCGGAAATAGGTGCGCCCCGAGAAATCCCCTCCGAATCACAGGCATAAAAAGAGGACGCGGTGTCAGCCCCTTTCAGTAGGTCATAGGAAACCGTGAGCAGAGAGCTGTCCTGCGCCCCTGTCTTGCCCGGCCCGCCGGCGAAATCACAGCCCCCAGTCCGCAGGATCGTACGTATCTTTCGGCGCATGGGGCACATTCGGGAAAAAGGTGAAGCCCGTCATGCGCTCCAGTTCGCTCACCGACATCATCATCGAAGCGTTCGGCCTGAGCCCCTTCTGGCTCTTGTGCTCCAGCATGAACACCGCGCATTTCAGCTCGTCGGCCGTACACTCGGCCACCGACTTGTGCGTATTGCCCTTCTTGGTGCGAAGCAGCACCTTATAATAATGCGTGGGAATCACCGTACTGCCGACTTTCGTGTTCTCGTCCGCCCAATAGCAGCCGACCACCTGATAGAGCGTGTCGGCGCACCACTGTCCGTCGGTGAAATCCTCAAGGTTGTTCCAAGCGCCGCCGCCCGTATTGAAGCCGTTCTGCATCTGCGGTGCGATGTTCGAATAGTAAAAAACCTGTTTGTTGGTCTCGCGGCTGACCGTGCGATCGCTCGACCCCAGCATGTGGCCGCGCGTATAGCCGCTCCACTTGCCGGCCTGCGTGAACCCGAGCGTAGGATCCTGCGCATAGGCGTCGGTGCGCTTGGCGCTGCCCTTGTAGCTGGAGTGCATCGGCGCGGCTACCCAGACGGGGCTCATCCGCTCGCGGCTGTAACAGACCGTATAGTTGCGGATCGACGCGGCATCGGGACGCATGTGGTAGGTATAGTAATAATCGCCCTTCTTCACGAGTTCCGCGGGCATCTCGGCCCAAGACTTCCCGAAAAGAGCCGTCCCCGGGTCGGGCTCCGGGTCGGGATCGGGCGTGGGATCGGGCGTGGGATCGCCGCCGCCGAAGCGCGTTACGGCAACGGTGTATTCGGCCGAGCTGGAAGAGACGGTAAAGCTGCTCCGCCCCACGGGAGCGTCGGTCAGAAGGATCAACCCGTCGCCGCTGCCGATCCGACGGTCGGTCTGCGGGGCCGGATCGCCCGACGCGATCCGCCACACGTCGTTCGACTCGACGGACACGACATTCGTATCGGGATTCGCAGGATCGTAGATCAGCGACGTGGGGTAAACCCGCAGATAAGGCTCCTTCTCCGATTCGGAGGAGCATGCCGCCGCCAACAGCGCGACGGTCAGCAACAGCGATCTCCAACGCAACGTGCAGGAGATCGACGACAGAATTTTTTTATTCATAGGCCCATTTCTTTCGCCGGGCTTCAAATATAAGCATTATTTATGTAATCTCGCAAAAACATTCGCTCCGACCGGCTCCGCCGGCCGAAAAGGGAGCTTATTTTTTGATATTCGGGCCGCTTTTCGTACCTTTGCGCGAAACGCGAAACAGAACGAAAAACGACATACAATGGCTATCGAACTCAGCGAACAGGAACAATTGAGACGCCAGTCCCTCGCCGCGCTGCGCGAGCTGGGAATCAATCCCTACCCCGCCGCAATGTACGACGTGAACGCCACCGCACGCGAAATTACGGAGCACTACGACGAAGCGAAAGGCAACTTCCGGCAGGTGCGCATCGCGGGCCGCATCATGACGCGCCGCATCATGGGCAGCGCCTCCTTCTTCGAACTGCAGGACCACACGGGACGCATACAGGTCTACATCCGCCGCGACGACATCTGCCCCGAGGGCGATCCGACGTTCTACAACACCGTCTTCAAGAAACTGCTCGACATCGGCGACTTCGTGGGGGTCGAAGGGTCCGCCTTCATCACCAAGACGGGCGAACTGTCGGTGCACTGCCGCCGGCTCACCCTCATCTCGAAGTCGGTGCGGCCGCTTCCCGTCGTGAAGGAGAAGGACGGCCGGACGTTCGACGCCCTGACCGATCCCGAAGTACGCTACCGGCAGCGCTACGTGGACCTCGCGGTCAATCCGCAGGTGCGCGACGTCTTCGTCAAGCGCGCCCGCATCATCCAGACCATGCGCGACTTCTTCAACGAGCGGGGCTACGTCGAGGTGGAGACCCCGATCCTGCAACCCATTCCGGGCGGTGCGGCCGCCCGGCCCTTCATCACACACCACAATGCGCTCGACATGGACCAATACCTGCGCATCGCCAGCGAGCTCTACCTCAAGAAGCTGATCGTGGGCGGGTTCGACGGCGTATACGAATTCGGCAAGAACTTCCGCAACGAGGGCATGGACCGCACGCACAACCCCGAGTTCACGGTGATGGAGATCTACGTGGCCTACAAGGACTATCTCTGGATGATGGAGTTCACCGAGCAGATGCTCGAACGGGTGGCGCTGGCCGTCAACGGCACCACGGAGGCGGTGATCGACGGCAAGCCGATCTCGTTCAAGGCCCCCTTCCGGCGTCTGACGATGACCGACGCCATCCGCGAAAAGACGGGCTACGACATCACGGGCCAGAGCGAGGAGCAGCTGCGCGAAGCGTGCCGCCGGCTCGGGGTCGAGACGGACGCGACGATGGGCAAAGGCAAGCTCATCGACGCCATTTTCAGCCAGTACTGCGAGGCCGATCTCGTGCAGCCCACCTTCATGATGGACTATCCGATCGAAATGTCGCCTCTGAGCAAACGCCACCGGAACGATCCCGGTCTCACGGAGCGTTTCGAGCTCTTCGTCAACGGCAAGGAGCTCTGCAACGCCTACTCGGAGCTGAACGACCCGATCGACCAGCTGGAGCGTTTTCAGGAGCAGCTGCGGCTCTCGGAGAAGGGCGACGACGAGGCCATGTTCATCGACATGGACTTCGTGCGGGCGCTCGAATACGGCATGCCCTCCTGCTCGGGCATGGGCATGGGCATCGACCGTCTGACGATGTTCATGACGGGGCAGCCGTCGATTCAGGACGTGCTCTTCTTCCCGCAGATGCGGCCCGAAAAGAAGACCGTGAGCGACCCCGCGGAGAAGTACACCGAAATCGGCGTACCCGAAGAGTGGGTGCCCGTGATTCAGAAAATGGGCTATCCGACCGTCGAATCGCTCAAAAAACTGTCCGCCGGCAAATTCTTCAACGACCTGTGCGGCTTCAACAAGAAAAACAAACTCGGCCTCAAGGCTCCATCGATCGAGGAGGTGAAACGCTGGTGCGAGGCATAGGGCGGCCGACCGCCGCGGCACAGCGACCGAAAGAACCGGAGAGAGATGAAAAGAATCATCGGAATATGGGCGGCTCTCGTCGTCGCCCTGTCGGGATCGGCCCAGACCGCGCCCGGCGATCCCGGCCCGAAAGGTGCGGCGCGGCGCAATGCCGCGCAGACTGCCGGACAGCCGGCACCGGAACTTCGTTTCCGGAGCGACGGGCGCTTTCGCATCATGCAGCTCACCGACCTGCACTACACGGAGAGCGAACGGCAGTCGGGGCATGTGCTGCCGATGGTCGCGGAGCTGATCGAACGTGAAAAACCGGACCTCATCGTCCTTACGGGCGATGTGATCTATGCGCGCAATGCGGAGAAGCTGCTCCGCCGCATCGGCGGATTTCTGCATAAACAGGGCGTACCCTATGCCGTTACGCTCGGCAACCACGACGCCGAACAGGGGCTCACCCGAGCCGAGGTGTACGACATCGTGCGCACGCTGCCCGGCTGCGTCAATGCGCGCTACAACCCTGCCGGCGAACGGCAGGGCGATTTCGTCATTCCCCTCGCGGCGACGGACGGATCGTGCGCCGCGGCGCTCTATGTGATGGATTCGAACGACTACAATGCGGACGACCACTCCTATGCCGGCCTCGAAGCGGAGCAGGTGGCGTGGTACGTGCGGCAGAGCGAAGCGCTGGAGGCCCGCTGCGGCCGCAAAGTCAATGCGCTCGTATTCCTGCACATTCCGCTGCCGGAATACCGCGAGGCGTTCGACGGCGATCCGCAGGCCGTGGGTTTCCGGCTCGAAAAGGAATCGCCCGGGCGCGACAACCGCGGTATGTTCGAGGCGATGGTGCGGCGCGGCGACGTCGCAGGCGTATTCGCCGGACACGACCACGCCAACAACTACATCGCTCTGAAAGAGGGCATCGCACTCGGATACGGCCGTTACAGCGGCGGATTCGCCGAATATCAAGAACTGCTGAGCGGCGCACGCATGATCGAGTTGCGTCAGGACCGGACGGGATTCGCCACATGGGAGCGGCTGGCCAACGGCCGCGAAATGCGCAGAACCGTCTTCCCGAGGCAATAGAGGTCGAGAGCCGGGACCAGACGAACCAGACGCACCAGACGGCAAACCGCCCACGCCGCCATAGCAGAGCGGACGGACCGCCGCCGAAAGAGGCGAGGCAAGGCGACGGACAGGAGACCGCGGCTCCGCGACAGGCGGGGGCCGGGAAGGGGGGGGGCCGCAGCACAACGGAATGTTTAACCAACAAGCAATAAAGGAGAAGGAAAATGAGAAGTAAAATCGTTGCAGGCAACTGGAAAATGAACACGCTTCCGGCCGAAGGTGTCGAACTGGCAAAAAACATCGTCGCAGGCAAAGGTTCGGTTTGCGAATGCGTGCACTTCATCGTGTGTCCGCCCTATACGCATCTATCGGAAGTGGCGAAGGTCCTCGCGGGCACCGGGATCGCACTCGGTGCGCAGAACTGTGCGGCCGAGGAGAAGGGCGCCTACACGGGCGAGGTATCGGCCGCGATGATCGCCGCGCTCGGCTGCAGGTACGTCATCCTCGGCCACTCGGAGCGCCGGCAATACTACGGCGAAACCTCCGCGACGCTCAACCGGAAGATGGAACAGGCCTATGCCCACGACCTCGTGCCGATCTACTGCGTGGGCGAGAACCTCGAAGAGCGCGAAGCGGGCAAACACTTCGACGTGGTGAAGGCGCAGATCGAAGAGGTCGTATTCAACCTCACGCCCGCACAGTTCGCCCGGCTGATAATCGCCTACGAACCTGTCTGGGCCATCGGCACCGGCAAAACCGCCACAGCCGAACAGGCACAGGAGATACATGCGTACATCCGCAAGGTGCTGTCCGAGAAATTCGGTGCGGCAGCGGCCGAGACAGCCATCCTGTACGGCGGTTCGTGCAAACCCTCGAACGCCGCGGAACTCTTCGCCAAAGAGGACGTGGACGGCGGTCTGATCGGCGGCGCGGCGCTCAAGGCGGAGGATTTCCTCGCCATCGGAAGCAACGGATTCGGCAAATAAACGATTTCCGCACGAGAGACCGACCGAAGATTCGTCCGGACCGGAGGTCGCAATTTCGTTTCGGACGGAGAAGCACAGGCGGTTCGTCCGCTATTCGGGGCCGATTCGGGACGCAGTTTCGCGTCGCGGGTCCGATTCGGTTCCGGCCGGGATTTCACCCGCCCCGCATGCGACCGACAAGAGGCTGTCTGATACGTTTAGACAGCCTCTTTCGTTCCCGCCTCCATCCCGAAATAACTTTTCCCGAACGTGCAATTCTCCAAGAGGACACACATCGCCGTACAGCCTCATTCGATCCACGGCCCCGATTCCACAACCGGAAAATTCCGTCAGCCCCGGGATTCGCAATTCCGTCATCGTCCGCCGAAATCCCCTGAGAGAAAAGAAGCATCCGATTGCCGGTCGTCCTCATCCGAACCGCGCTTCCGTCATTCGTCGCCCCGAAAACCCCTCGCGGCACCGCACCGCTTCATCCGCAGCACACGGCTCAACGGCCGGATCGGAGCGAATCGCAGAACAGGCGCCTCGACAAAGATAAAATTCCTCGTTCCTCCTCCTTGTCCCCGCAGGAAAAACACCGCAGCCATTTCCAACCGCAGAACCGTGCCATTCGTACATCGGAACGAGAAATGAAAAGTCCATCGAGGCGAAAAAGCACCCTTGCCGTCCGGGCCGCCATGAATAAAGAGCCATAAGGAGGCGGACACCCGCACGTTTTCTCGAACGAACGTTTATCGGCACGACCGCAGCAAAACGACTGACCCCGAACCTTCCGACATCTTCACCGTCCCGGATGCCCCTTGTCCCGACCGAATCCGCCTCACGGCTCATTCCGCCGAATATTCGCAATACACCGCCCCCTCCCAAAAGCAGTCATCGCCTTCACCGGCCGGAATACAGGAAAATCCTCTTGCATCGAGGCTTGCCAACCGCGCGTTTCGGCCGTCTCAGCCGCCGTTTTCGTCCGGTCCCAAAGCACCGGTCGTCCGCATGCCGCCTCTACCGCCTCCAGATATTCCGCGATCGGCGTCAACCCGGCCGCCGCACGCAGCGAACCGCGCCGTGCCGCATCTTCGACCGGCCAGAGCCGCAAGGCCCCCTCCCATTCGGATCCGCTGCAAACGTCTGCGAGCCGTAGTGCTGCGGCAATTTGTCATGCATCCGCATGCGATCGAACGCCGATACATCATCCGCCATTTCGATCGTACCTTTCGCCGCAGCCTTTTCGACCATCGGCAGATAGCGTTCAATATCCACCGGCAAAGCATGCTGAATCTCCAGCCGGATTGCTCCGTTCGCCTCCTCGGAAATCCGGCCGGCCCTCCGCACGCACCGAGCATTCCGAAAACGAACCGTCGATTCACGCTGTCGCCCTGCTGCTGGCGGACGACTGCCAGCGACAGCGAGTCCGTGGCAACAGGCAGCCGGCCGTACAAACGCATGACCTCCTCGCGGATTTCCCGATCCGCCGCACGTACCGCACGAAGCAACGAATCGAGCTCCGTACACTCCGCCCCTGCCGGGTTTTGAGCCGAAGCCCATGAGACGGTAAAAAGGGCGATCGAGGTCGACCACAATACCTTGATTCATCGTGTTTGAATCCGAAGGATAATCAAAGTTACCAAAATTCCGAATAACGGCTCATCGGATCGCGGACATTTTCCCATACCGGAAAATGCCTAACGAGCCCGGTTTATCCCCCCCCCGTTTTCTTTTTTCCTTACAGCCGCTTCTCCATCCCGATCTTCCCCCGAACATAGCCGGGAAACATACCGCCGCAAAAAAAACGTTGAATTTCTTTCGTCCGTTTCCCGCCCCGGCATAGCTCGAACGAGTTCGGCTCTGCACTCGGCTTAACGAAAGGGTTGAATTCCTTTCGTCCGTTTCTCGCCCCGGCATAGCTCGAACGAGTTCGGATCTGCGCTCGGCTTAACGAAATGGTTCGCTTTTCGAACCGCAGATTCCCGGCCTCGCCCCTCCTTGCGAGCTAAAGCCGGGAAACATACCGCCGCCCAGAGCCGGCCGTTTTCCTTACTGCCGGTTCCCGGTCCCGACAAAAGCCGGAACGACTTCCGTCGTCCGGCAATATTTCGTATATCCGCAGCGGAACAGGACCTCGGCACAGACACCCGACATGCAATCGGCCCTACTCCGCAACATCCGCTGAACAGTACGAAAAAGGGGCTGTCCGACAAGTCTCAGACAACCCCTTTTTCGGTCCGTAAGCAATTCGTTACATCTTCTTGCCCACGTTCGTCTTCTTAGCCGCTTTCGGAGCGGCAGTCTTGACCGCGTTTTTCGGAGCTGCGGGATTCGCGGCCTTCGGAGCCGCAGCCTTTTTGGCCGGAACTTTCTTTGCAGCTTTCGCTTCACCGTCTACGACCGTAGCCTCCTCGACTGCGTCGACATTTTTCGCAGCAGCGGATTTGCGCGAACGGCGCGTCTTGGGCTTCGCAGCCTCGGCCGTGGGAACCACACCCAACGTATAGGCTTCGTTGAAATCGACGAACTCGATGATGCACATATCGGCGGCATCGCCCAGACGGAACCCCGTCTTGAGGATGCGCGTGTAACCGCCCGGACGATCGGCGATCTTCGGAGCGATCGCGCGGAACAGCTCCGCGACAGCCTCCTTCTGCTTCAGGTACGAGAAGACTACGCGGCGCTGATGCGTCGTATCCTCCTTCGACTTCGTAACCAGAGGCTCGACAAACTGCTTGAGGGCCTTGGCTTTCGCTACCGTAGTCTCGATGCGCTTATGCAGGATCAGCGACGACGCCATGTTCGACATCAGCGCCTTGCGGTGCCCGGCCTGACGGCCAAGGTGGTTGAAATTCTTATTGTGTCTCATAATTAGTCTTTATCAAGTTTGTAGATAGATACGTCCATACCGAATTTGAGGTTGAGCGAAGCCAGCAGCTCGTCGAGCTCCGTCAGCGACTTCTTGCCGAAATTCCGGAATTTCAGCAGGTCCGTGCGGTTCAGCTTCACCAGATCGCCCACCGTATCGACGTCGGCCGCTTTCAGGCAGTTCAGGGCCCGAACGCTCAGGTCCTGATCCGACAACTTCGTTTTCAACAGTTGGCGCATGTGAAGCACGTCTTCGTCGAACTCTTCGGTACCGTTGTTGTCCTCCATGTTGACCGTGATCTTCTCGTCCGAGAAAAGCATGAAATGCTGGATCAGAATCTTCGCAGCCTCCTTCAACGCCTCCTTCGGATGGATCGATCCGTCGGTCGTAATCTCCAAATTCAATTTCTCGTAGTCGGTCTTCTGCTCCACGCGGTAGTTCTCGATCGAATACTTCACGTTTTTGATGGGCGTGAAGATCGAGTCGATCGGCAGCGTACCGAATTCGCACTCCGCAGGAGTGTTCTCCTCCGCAGGCACGTATCCGCGGCCCTTGCCGATCGTCAGCGTGAGTTGCATTTTGGTGCCGGGCGCGAGGTGGGCGATGACCAGATCGGGATTCAGCACCTTGAAGAACGAGAGGTAATTCGAGATATATCCGGCAGTAAGCTCCGTAACACCCGCAACGTTCACCGACACCTTTTCGGCATCCTGGTTATCTACTGTACGGATAAAACGAACCTGCTTGAGATTCAGAATGACGTCGATCATTCCTTCCATCACACCGGGGATAGCGGCGAACTCGTGGTCCACACCGGCTACCTTGACGGTCGTGATCGCGTATCCCTCCAGCGACGAGAGCAGGATACGGCGCAGGGCGTTACCGACGGTCATGCCGAACCCGGGCTCCAACGGACGGAACTCGAACTTTCCGAACGACGAAGTGGATTCGAGCATGATAACCTTCTCAGGTTTCTGGAATGCTAATATTGCCATATGAATGAATTTGTTTAATTACTATTTGGAGTACAACTCGACGATAAGCTGCTCTTTGATGTTCTCGGGTATCTCCTCGCGTTCGGGTTTCTGCAGGAACTTGCCGGCCATCGCCGCACCGTCCCATTCGAGCCAAGCGTAGCGGCTTCTCGAACCGCCTGCCAGAGACGCCGTGATCGCCTCCAAACTCTTCGACTTCTCGCGCACCGAAACAATATCGCCGGCCTTGAGCGAGTACGACGGAATGTTCACCACATTGCCGTTCACGCAGATGTGGCGGTGCGAGACGAGCTGACGGGCCGCAGCACGCGTCGGGGCGATCCCCAGACGGTACACCACATTGTCCAGACGGCACTCGAGCAGCTTCAACAGGTTTTCGCCCGTGATGCCGCCCATGCGGGCAGCCGTCTCGTACGTACGGGCGAACTGCTTCTCCAGCAGGCCGTAGGTATATTTAGCCTTCTGCTTCTCGCTGAGCTGCGTACCGTACTCGGACACCTTCTTGCGCTTGCGCATCAAACCGTGCTGTCCGGGAGGATAGTTGCGCTTCTCGAGCACTTTGTCCGCACCGTAAATAGCTTCGCCGAACTTTCGGGCGATCTTCGATTTTGGTCCTATGTATTTTCCCATTGTAATGACTTTTTAAAAAACCTTGAATTTTTCCGTAACCCCAGCCGATTATACGCGGCGGCGGTTAGGAGCACGGCAACCGTTGTGCGGCAGCGGAGTAACGTCGATGATCTCCATCACTTCGAGACCCGCACCGTGGATCGTGCGCACGGCCGATTCGCGGCCTGCACCCGGACCTTTGACATAGACCTTCACCTTGCGCAGACCCATGTCGTAGGCGACCTTCGCGCAATCGGCGGCCGAAGTCTGAGCAGCGTAGGGAGTGTTCTTCTTAGAACCGCGGAAACCCATCTTGCCGGCCGAAGACCAGCTGATCACATCGCCGTTTTCATTGGTGATGGTGATGATTACGTTGTTGAAAGTCGAGTGAACATAGGCATTGCCCGTGGCACCCACCTTGACAACCTTCTTCTTGACTGTTCCAGTTTTCTTTGCCATAACTCTCTACGATTACTTAGTTGCCTTTTTCTTGTTAGCGACGGTCTTCTTACGGCCTTTGCGCGTGCGGGCATTGTTCTTGGTCGACTGGCCGCGAACGGGCAGTCCCAGACGATGACGGATGCCGCGGTAGCAGCCTATATCCATCAGTCGCTTGATATTGAGCTGCACGACCGAACGGCACTCGCCCTCGACCTTGATGCCCATCTCGGCGATCGTCGAACGGATGGCGCTCACCTGATCGTCGTTCCAATCCTGAACTTTGAGGTCGTAGCCGATACCGGCGGCCTCGAGAATCTTGCGGGCTGTGGAACGACCGATACCGTAAATGTAGGTAAGGCCGATCTCGCCGCGCTTGTTTTTTGGTAAATCTACACCGACTATACGTGCCATAAATTCTCTTTTTCTTCTTTAAAAAACGGTTTGATCACTATCCCTGACGCATTTTGAATTTGGGATTTTTCTTGCAGATGACGTAGAGTTTACCCTTACGCTTCACAATCTTGCAATCTTCGCTGCGTTTTTTGATGGATGCTTTTACTTTCATGATTTTCAAGCAATCTGTTGTTATTTGTACCTAAAGGAGATTCGGCCCTTCGTCAGATCGTAGGGCGTCATCTCCACTTTCACTTTATCCCCGGGAAGGATCTTGATGTAGTGCATCCGCATCTTTCCGGAGATATGGGCCGTGAGCACGTGGCCGTTGTCCAGCTCGACGCGAAACATCGCGTTGGACAGGGCCTCGATGATCGTTCCGTCCCTTTCGATAGCAGCCTGTTTTGCCATAGAGTCTTAATTTTTGAGTGCGTTTTCGATGATACTAAAGTCGGTCAGCACGTCGGGGCCGTTCTTGCGCACCGCCACCGCGAACTCGAAATGAGCCGCCGGCTTGCGGTCCCGCGTGCGGACCGTCCAACCATCCTGTTCGAAAACCACCGCTTTGGTCCCCATGTTGATCATGGGTTCGATACAGATGACCATGCCCTCCTTGAGCAAAGGTCCTCTGCCGCGCGCGCCGTAGTTCGGAACACCCGGGTCCTCGTGCATTTTGCGACCCAGTCCGTGTCCCTCCAACTCGCGCACGACGCCGTAGCCGAAGCTCTCGGCGTATTCCTGCACGGCCGCCGACACATCGCCTACGCGGTTGCCGGCTTTGGCCTGCGCCGTACCTTTATGAAGAGCCTCTTTGGTAACTTCCATCAGCTGCCGCACCTCCGCGGCAACCTCTCCCACGGCGAACGTATACGCCGAATCACCAACAAACCCCTTCATGAACGTACCGCAATCGACCGATACGATGTCCCCCTCCCGGAGGATGCATTTCGAGGATGGAATACCGTGAACTACCTGTTCGTTAACAGAAACGCATAACGAAGCGGGAAATCCCTGATACCCGAGGAAAGCGGGGACGGCACCGTGCGCACGGATGAACTCCTCGGCCACGGTGTCGAGCTCCTTGGTGGAGACGCCCGGCCGAATGTGCTTGCCCACCTCGGCCAGGGTCTTGCTCACCAGAATGTTGTTTTCGCGGAGCAACTCGATCTCCTCGTCTGTCTTTAAGTATATCATTTTTCGTCTGACTCTTCTGAAAAACCTCCTAATGGCGGCCTTGAATACGGCCGGTCTTCATCAGGCCGTCGTAGTGGCGCATCAGCAGGTAGCTCTCGATCTGCTTCAGAGTGTCGAGCACCACACCCACCATAATCAGCAGCGACGTACCTCCGTAGAAGTAGGCGAACGCCTGCTGGATGCCGAGGAATTTCATGGCCAGCGCGGGCAGGATCGCTACTATAGCCAAGAAAATCGAACCGGGGAGCGTAATGCGCGTCATGATGGTGTCGATGTAGTTCACGGTCTGCTTGCCCGGTTTCACGCCCGGAATAAAGCCGCCGTTGCGCTTCATGTCATCGGCCATCATTTGAGGATTGATGATAATCGCGGTATAGAAATAGGTGAACGCGATTACCAGCACCGCCAACGTGAAGTTGTACCAGAAACCGGTCATCGTGCTGAACGCAGCGGCGAAGGCCGTACCGGTGAACAGGGCCGGAATAAACATCAGAGCCTGCGCGAAGATGATGGGCATCACATTCGCGGCATTCATCTTCAGGGGGATGTACTGACGCACACCGCCGTACTGTTTATTGCCGACGATACGTTTGGCGTACTGCACAGGCACCTTGCGGACAGCCTGCACCAAGGCGATCGTTGCCATGAAGACAAGGAACAGCAGCACCAGTTCGAGGATCAGCATGATGGCACTGCCGGTCGACGTCTGAAAACGCGCGTTGACCTCGGCCAGCAGGGCGTGGGGCAGGCGCGCCACGATACCGATCATGATGATCAGCGAGATACCGTTACCGATACCCTTGTCGGTGATCTTCTCGCCGAGCCACATGATGAACATGGTGCCGGCGATCAGGATCGTCGTCGCATAGGCAACGAAGCCGAACGAATTGCCGTAAACGAACGCAGTGGGCACCTGATGATAGAGGTTTGCGATGTACGCAGGACCTTGGATCACCAGCACGACGATCGTCAGAAGACGTGTCCACTGATTCATCTTACGGCGGCCGCTCTCACCCTCTTTCTGCAGCTTCTGGACCGCAGGAATCATCATACCGGCAAGCTGGATGATGATCGAGGCCGTGATATACGGCATGACTCCCAGAGCGAAAATCGCCGCATTGGCGAACGCACCGCCCGAGAAGACGTTCAACAGGCCCAGAAGCCCGTTGCCCTCCAACTGGCTGGCAAGCGCCGATCCCTCGCCCAAGGCGTTGGGATTGATGCCCGGGAGTACGATGAAACTGCCCAGACGGTAGACCAGCAGAAGGCCGATCGTGTAGATCACACGCTTGCGGAGCTCCTCGATCTTGTAGATGTTCTTGAGCGTTTCCACCACTTTCTTGTTGGTCGCCAAAAGAGCGATAATCACCAAAAAGACGATACCAACTACGAGATACTGATTCATAATTTTCGTCGCTTAGGAGGTTACTTAGAGTTTCTCCACGCTGCCGCCCGCAGCAGCGATGGCTGCCTCGGCGTTCTTCGAGAAGGCGTGGGCCTTCACCGCGAGGGGGCGCGTTACGGCGCCGTTGCCGAGGATCTTCACCTTGTCCTTCGACGACACGATGCCTGCGGCCACGAGCGTCTCGGCAGTGATCTCCGTAAGCGACTTCTTGGCGGCCAGCTCCTCGATCGTCGAGAGGTTGATCGCCTTGAATTCGACCCGTTTCAGGTTCGTGAAACCGAACTTCGGCACACGGCGCTGGAGCGGCATCTGTCCGCCTTCGAAGCCTAATTTGCGCGAATAGCCCGAACGCGACTGGGCACCCTTGTTACCGCGGGTGGCGTAGCCGCCGTAGCCCGAACCGGCACCCCGGCCGATACGCTTGTCGTGGTGCGTTGACCCCTTAGCGGGTTTGAGATTATTGAGTTCCATCGTTTATTACTTTGACCTGTTAGACTTATTTTACCTCTTCGACCTTCACGAGGTGCTTCACACGTTCGATCATACCTTTGATGATCGCCGAATCGTCGTGCTCGACCGTCGCGTTGATCCGCTTCAGACCCAGCGCGTCGAGGTTCCGGCACTGACGCTCCGTGGCGCCGATGCGGCTTTTTACCTGAGTGATTTTCAATCTTGCCATAATCCCTTCGAAAAATTAGCCGTTAAACACCTGAGACATCGGAATGCCGCGGAGCTGGGCCACGCTGCGCGCGTCGCGCAGCTCGCAGAGGGCGCCGATCGTGGCTTTCACCAAGTTGTGGGGGTTCGACGAGCCTTTGCTCTTCGCTAACACGTTCTTCACGCCCACCGACTCCAGCACGGCACGCATGGCACCGCCGGCGATGATACCCGTACCGGGAGCGGCCGGACGCACCATCACGAGCGAACCGCCGTAGCGGAACTCCTGCTTGTGGGGAATCGTGCCGTTGATCACGGGGATTTTCACGAGGTTCTTCTTCGCATCTTCGATGCCTTTCGCAATGGCCGACGTAACTTCCGAAGCTTTGCCGAGGCCGTAGCCCACGACGCCGTCTTCGTTGCCGACCACGACGATCGCCGAGAAGCTGAATGTGCGACCGCCCTTGGTTACCTTGGTAACACGCTGAATGCTCACGAGTCTGTCCTTGAGCTCAAGGTCGCTGGTGCGTACTTTCTTTATGTTCGTATTAGACATATCCGCTTAGAATTTAAGACCGCCTTCACGCGCTGCGTCGGCCAACTGTTTAACTCTTCCGTGATAAAGGTAGCCGTTACGGTCGAACGAAACGACCGAGATACCCTTGGCGGCGGCACGCTCGGCGGCCAGCTTGCCCACGAGCGATGCTACGTCGCTCTTGGTCTTGCCGGCGGCAGCCTCCGCCACCTCCTTGTCCAAAGAGGATGCGGCGGCCAGAGTAACCCCCCTAAGGTCGTCGATAAACTGTACGTAGATCTGCTTGTTGCTACGGAACACAGTCATGCGAGGACGCTCGGACGTACCGCTCACGATCTTGCGGATACGCATCTTGATCCTCTCTCTTCTCTCTATTTTATTCAATGACATAACTCTTCACTATTTACTATTTAGCACCTGCTGATTTACCTGCCTTGCGACGGATCTGCTCGCCTACGAACTTGATACCCTTGCCCTTGTAAGGCTCCGGCTTGCGCAGCGAACGGATCTTGGCGGCCACCTGACCGATAAGCTGCTTATCCGTGCTCTTCAGCGTTACGATGGGGTTGCCCTTTTTCTCCGTAACGGCCGTAGCGGTTACTTCGGGAGGCAGCATCAGATGGGTGTCGTGCGAGTAGCCGAGGCTCATCTCGAGGATATTGCCCTTGACTTCGGCCTTGAAACCGACGCCCACGAGCTCCTGCTTGATTTCGTAGCCTTTCGACACGCCGATGACCATGTTGTTGATCAGCGCACGATAGAGACCGTGCAGTGAACGATGGCGCGGCTGGTTCGTCGGACGCGACACGATGACGGCGGGAATCTCCTTGCCGGTATGCGCGTCGGTATGGCTGCCGACCTCGACCTTGATGTCCGAGTCTACTTTCAGGCTCAGTGTCCCAAGTGGCCCTTTCACGCTAACCACGTTGTCGGGCACAACCATAACGGTAACGCCGGCGGGCAGGTTTACAGGTAATTTACCAATTCTTGACATGTGTATTTTCCCTTTTTTATGAAATTGCGTTAGTAGATGTAGCACAGCACCTCGCCGCCCACATTCTCCTTGCGGGCCTTGGCGTCGGTCATGATGCCTTTGGAGGTCGAGAGAATAGCGATGCCCAAACCGTTCAGCACGCGGGGCATTTCGCTCACCGATGCGTACCGGCGCAGACCCGGGCGGCTGACGCGCTTGAGGTCCTTGATGGCGTTCGTCTTCGTGGCGGCATCCCACTTCAGCGCGATCTTGATGCTGGGATGGCCCTTCTCGTCGGTGTCGAATTTGTAGGCGAGAATATAGCCCTGTTCGTAGAGAATCTTGGTGATCTCCTGCTTAATTTTTGAACCGGGAGCTTCAACCACTTTGTGGTTGGCTTTCACCGCGTTTCTAATTCGGGTCAGAAAATCCGCAATAGGATCTGTCATAATGAATTAAAAGTTAAAAATTAAAAAATAAATAGTCTCTTTCCTTGTTTCGCAGCACGTTACGATCTTCGCAGCCGCTCCGCGCCCTCTCGTCGTCCGCCGTCCCGCGCATGCGCACGGCGGGCACAAGTGCGCAAATATACGCATTTTTTCTCAATAAACCGAAAACAGGGCCTTTTATTTCAGCATTTTAGCCATCCCTTCCAGAATGCAGACAATGTCAGCACCTTCGCGTTGCCAACATTTATCCGCACAAATCCTCCGAACGACGACCTCGAACGCCTGACGACTCCGCGCGAAACGCTGCCGGCCTTCCGGCCACGCACCGCCTCGCCGTCCGTCCGGACACTCCGCACGACCGCACGCACGTGCCGCGCCTGCCTCCTGTCCGCACAGGCTTCCTCCCGTTCCGGGAACTTTGTAACCGGCGCCGAATCCCTTCGCAACTCTCTCGGCAGCGAAGTTACCGCTTGCGGCGGCACTTTCCCCTGCTCCGAGCCTCTGCTACTCGGATTCCGCACCCGTATCAGACCCTTCCGCTTCCGGAGAAGCATGGAATCGCGCACGACGAACCAAGCGTTCCGGCACGTGCCTCCACACCCCATCCACCGGGCGAAACCCTCGGCGGAAGAGCCTCTTATTCGGAATGAAAGCGAACGGCCGCAGCAATCCTGCGCACCGCCGCTTCCATACTACCAGCTCGCCTTCTTCACGCCCGGAATCAAGCCCTGAGAAGCCATCTCGCGGAACTGGATACGGCTGATGCCGAACAAACGAATATAGCCCTTCGGACGCCCCGTGATCTTGCAACGGTTGTGCTGACGGATGGGATTCGAGTTCCGGGGCAGTTTCGACAGAGCGATCCATGCCTCCTCGTGATCCATTTCGCCGTTCTTGAGCTTGGCGGCTATCTCTTCGCGTTTGTGTGCATAGCGTTTTGCGAGCTTCTCACGCTTTACCTCGCGTGCTTTCATTGACTCTTTTGCCATCGCTTATTTCTTTTTTGCGTTTTTGAAAGGAAGGCCGAATTCGCGCAGGAGGGCATAGGCCTCCTCGTCGGTCTTGGCCGTCGTTACGAAGGTGATCTCCATGCCGAAAATCTTCGTGATCTTATCGATGTCGATTTCGGGGAAGATGATCTGCTCCGCGATGCCGAGCGTATAGTTGCCCCGGCCGTCGAACTTCTCGTTGATGCCCTTGAAGTCGCGGATGCGGGGAAGAGCCACGGCGACCAGACGCTCCAGAAACTCGTACATCTTCGTGTCGCGCAGCGTTACACGCACGCCGATCGGCATGCCCTTGCGCAGCTTGAAGTTCGAGATGTCCTTGCGCGAACGGGTCTGCACGGCTTTCTGGCCGGTGATCAGCGTGAGTTCCTCCTGCGCCACGTCGATGAGCTTCTTGTCGGCGACGGCCTGACCCATACCCTGATTGACGACGATCTTCACCAGCTTCGGGCACTCCATGATGCTCGAATAGCCGAATTCCTTCATAAGGGCAGCTGCGATCTGCTCCTTATACTGTGTCTTGAGTGTAGGTACGTATGCCATTATTTGATCTCCTCCCCTGACTTTTTAGCGTAACGGACTAATTTACCTTTATCGTTCTCCTTGCGGCCGATGCGCGTGGGCTTGCCGCTCTTGGGGTCTACGACCTGCAAGTTGGAGATGTGGATACCCGCCTCTTTCTCGACGATGCCTCCCTGAGGATTCTGCGCATTGGGCTTGGTGGCCTTCTTGCAGATGTTCACGCCCTCGACGATCGCACGCTGCTTTTCGACATCGACCTTCAGGACTTTGCCCTGCTGCCCCTTGCTGTCGCCGGCGTTGACGTAAACCAGATCCCCCTTTTTAATATGTAATTTCACTGACATATCCGAATGTGTGTTTTAAGATTACAATACTTCGGGTGCGAGCGAGATGATCTTCATGTACTGGTCGCGCAGCTCACGGGCTACGGGACCGAAGATGCGTGTTCCGCGAATCTCACCCTGGTTGTTAAGAAGTACGACGGCATTGTCGTCGAAACGAATGTACGAACCGTTGGCACGCCGGATCTCCTTCGTGGTGCGCACGACCACGGCTTTCGAAACGGCACCCTTCTTCACGTCGCCCGAAGGCGTCGCGCTCTTCACGGCCACCACGATCTTATCGCCGATCGAAGCGTAGCGACGCTTCGTACCGCCGAGCACACGGATGCAGAGGACCTCCTTCGCACCGCTGTTGTCAGCTACTACGAGTCTGCTTTCTTGCTGTATCATAATTACTTCGCTCTTTCAATGATTTGTACTAATCTCCAACGCTTCGTCTTGCTCAGAGGTCGCGTCTCCATGATGCGTACGGTATCGCCCTCCTTGCAGGTCTCGTCCAGACACTCCGACACGAATTTCGTGGTCTTATTGACAAATTTGCCATAGATCGGATGCTTCACCTTGCGGGCCACGGCAACCACGATGGTTTTCTCCATTTTGTTGCTGACAACCACCCCAATACGCTCTTTTCTAAGATTTCTTTCCATAGGTGTAATTAACATTTAGGGTTTTTTTGACGCAGAATTGTCAGCATGCGAGCTATGTCTCTGCGGTTTTTCTTGATGATCGAAGGGTTCTCGACGGGGGAGACCGCGTGCTGCACCTTCAGCTTCGCCAGCTGCGCCTTTTCGGCTTCGATGCGCTCCTCGAGATCCTTGACCGACATCTCCTTTATTTCTGCACTTTTCATGTTGTATCCTTCTTAGATGGTGGTTTCGACGTAATCGCGCCGTACAATGAACTTGGTCGTAATCGGAAGTTTCTGCGCTCCCAGACGCAGCGCCTCCTGAGCTACGGCCAAGGGCACCCCCTCGGCCTCGAAGAGAATACGCCCCGGGGTTACAGGTGCCACGAATCCTTCGGGATTACCTTTACCCTTACCCATACGCACCTCGGCGGGTTTCTTCGTGATGGGTTTGTCGGGGAAGATGCGGATCCAGAGCTGTCCTTCACGTTTCATATAACGCGTGATCGCCTGACGCGCAGCCTCGATCTGACGGCCCGTGATCCACGAACATTCGAGCGCTTTGATGGCGAACGATCCGTATGCAAGTTGGTTACCTCTTTGAGCTAAACCTTTCATACGGCCCTTCTGCATTCTTCTAAATTTGGTCTTTTTTGGCTGTAACATCTTGAGTCTTTGCTTTAAAAGGTCCTACTTACTTATTGTTGTTGCGGCGACGGGACCCGCGGCGGTCGCCCCGCTCTCCGCGATCCCCGCGCGAACGACGATCGCCGTCGCGCTGGCCCGAAGATGCCTGCGCCGATGTGCCTGCGATTTCGAACAGATCGCGTTTGCCGTACACCGTACCGTGGCAGATCCACACCTTCACGCCCAGAATACCCACCTTGGTGAGAGCTTCCGTCAGGCAGTAATCCACGTCCGCACGGAACGTATGCAGCGGAATACGCCCCTCCTTGACGGTCTCGCTGCGCGCCATTTCCGCACCGCCCACACGGCCCGAAACCTGAATCTTGATGCCCTCGGCACCCATGCGGATCGTCGAAGCCACGGCCGTCTTCACGGCGCGGCGGAACGAAACGCGGCCTTCGAGCTGGCGGGCGATGTTCTGGCCCACGATGACGGCATCCACCTCGGGACGCTTCACCTCGAAGATATTGATCTGAATCTCCTTGCCGGTGAGCTTCTTCAGCTCCTCCTTCAGTTTGTCGACCTCCTGACCGCCCTTGCCGATGATGATGCCCGGACGCGCCGTCGAAATGGTAACGGTAACGAGTTTGAGCGTACGCTCGATGATGATCTTCGAAATACTTGCCTTCGCCAAACGGACATTCAGGTATTTGCGGATCTTGGCGTCCTCGACCAGCTTGTCGGAAAAATCCTTGCCGCCGTACCAGTTGGAATCCCAACCGCGGATGATCCCAAGACGATTTGCTATCGGATTGACTTTCTGTCCCATTTGCTTACTTCTTTTCTTCGGTTACCATTTTGTCTACTACGATCGTAACGTGGTTCGAACGCTTGCGGATGCGGTGCGCACGACCCTGCGGAGCAGCCTGAATACGTTTCAGCATGCGCCCTCCGTCCACGAAGATCTCCTTCACGCAGAGCGTCGTGTCTTCCAGACGTTCGGTCTCGTTCTTGGCCTCCCAGTTGGCGATCGCCGATTTGAGGAGTTTCTCCAAACGGATCGACGCCTCTTTCTTCGAATAGCGGAGGATACCCAGCGCCTTATTGATCTCCACGCCGCGGATGATGTCGGCCACGAGGCGCATCTTGCGGGGCGAGGTCGGGCAGTCGCGCATGACGGCGATTGCCTTCTGCTTCTTTTCAGCCTTCAGTTTCTCGGCTCTTATTGCTTTTCTTGCACCCATTTTCTACCTATTTTTTCTTGTTACCACTGTGCCCACGGAATGTACGGGTGGGAGCGAACTCGCCGAGTTTGTGCCCTACCATATTCTCAGTAACATACACCGGAATGAATTTGTTTCCGTTGTGGACAGCGATCGTCTGACCCACGAAGTCAGGCGAAATCATACTTGCTCGCGACCATGTTTTGATCACCGACTTTTTGTTGCTCTCGGCCTGAGCTACGACCTTGGCTTCGAGTTTCGGCTCAATGTACGGTCCTTTTTTCAATGAACGGCTCATTATGTACTCTATTTAATTATTTTTTCTTCGAAATAATAAACTTAGAGGTCGTCTTCTTCGGGTTACGAGTCTTGTAGCCCTTAGCCAAGAGACCCTTGCGCGAACGCGGGTGTCCGCCCGACGCACGGCCTTCGCCGCCACCCATCGGGTGATCGACCGGGTTCATCACCACGCCGCGGTTGCGCGGGCGGCGGCCCAGCCAGCGTTCGCGGCCGGCCTTGCCCGAACTCTCGAGGTTGTGGTCGAGGTTCGAAACGACGCCGATCGTCGCGCGGCAGGTTACGAGTACCATACGAGTCTCGCCTGAAGGCAGTTTGATGATGGCGAACTTGCCTTCACGCGCCAAAAGTTGAGCATACGAGCCGGCCGAGCGAGCCATCGCGGCGCCCTGACCCGGGTAGAGTTCGATATTGTGGATCACCGTACCCAGCGGAATTTCGCTCAGATAGAGCGTATTGCCCACCTCAGGAGCGACGCCTGCGCCGCTCATCACGGTCTGACCCACCTGAAGGCCGTTCGGTGCGATGATGTAGCTCTTCACACCGTCGGCATATACCAGAAGTGCAATGCGAGCCGTACGATTGGGATCGTACTCGATAGTCTTTACAGTGGCTGCTACGCCGTCTTTCGTGCGCTTGAAGTCGATGTTGCGGTACATCCGCTTGTGGCCGCCGCCGATGTAGCGGACCGTCATCTTACCGGAATTGTTGCGGCCGCCGGAGCTCTTCTTCACGCTGAGCAACGACTTTTCGGGGACGTTCGTCGTGATCTCGTCGAACGTGCCGATGATCTTATGTCTTGTACCTGCGGTTACAGG
>HHCFR02800__coassemble_1077_pt1 | contig 34413 bp, 30 predicted proteins | sample HHCFR02800__metabat2_low_PE_073 | metagenome-assembled genome bin HHCFR02800 | reverse complement strand
TTTGCTCCGTCTCATCCGTCGTAACGAAAAGCAACAGACGGCAGGCACTCTTCACCCATTTCTCATCCATCTCGATCACGAACACGTGTTCGCCGGTCTTGCCCGCTTCGATCTGACCGAGCGCATAGCCGCTATAATCAACCGACGACACTTTGCTGTCGGCCATACGGATCACATTGTTGTGCGTATCGAAATCGCCTTGTAAACCCGTATAGTTGCTTTGTTTGCCGTAAATGCCGTCCTCCAACAGCCATGCCCCGACACGGAAATCACGGGTCTCGCCGGCTTTCACGCCCACGTGTACGACCAGCGTATTGTCGTTGAGCTCGGCTTTTGCGCAGATGCCCGCCAGAGCTTCCGAACGTGCATAGGAGTCGTCCACGACTCTCTTGAGGCCGATCAGGCTGTTGTAATTATTGAAGCCCATGTACATATCGGCCACGACGTAGGGAAAACTGCTCACACCCATCGCCTGATCGAGACGCTGGCTCAAATAGCACGGATCATCCGAATTGAAATTGTGAGCGGCGGCCAACTCCACTTTCGAGGCATAGTCCTCCTCATCGAGCATCTGGCCCATGATCGTTATCATACCCGGGCACCATCCGCATCCCGTACCCGTGAACTGGGTGAGCAGCACCTTGCGCACAAAAGCGCGTCCGTCGGGCTTCGGGTCCGCCGGAAGTTCCGGCACGGGGAAGGCGATCGCCGTCAAAGTAACTCTTGCGGAATTGCTGGCCTCGTAGGACGCCCAGAAAGAGTAGGTGCCCGTCTCGGTCGTAGTGAACGTCAGTCCCGAGAGCGGTTCGTTCGTTTGTGCATTGTAAATGGTAACTCCTTCCGTAACCTGTTCTCCATTGACGATAACGATGAACTCCGCGGCATCCTCGCCGTTTGCGTGTATCACCGAACGGTCGAGCGAAAGTTCCACATCGCCGCTCGGTTTGGGCGGCTTCGGACCGGGATCCGGCTCTGGATCGGGATCGTTGCCGCTGCACCCCAGCGTCAGCGCGACGGCGGAAAATATCAGAAGATATTTAAGTATTTTCATTTTATTGTGTCTTGTTTCGTTTTGTTCGAATCATGTCGATCGTCGTTTGCGATATCGTCCGGGACATTTCCGGCAGGGAAACGTCCGCACAGCATCGCTCCGAGATTCAGAAGATATCGCGGCAGGAGCGCTGCTCCTGCCGCGATATTCAGGAAGCAACTATCTTCTGCGCGAATTCTCGGCCCGCTGCTTGACGGCCTCGATCATCGCATTCTTGAACATATCCTGCGTTACGGGCTTCATCTCGACCTGCTTATACTGTACGGGGGCACCTTCCGCCACGCGCGTTCTCACATGCGGACGAACCTTCGGCATCAGTTTGGCGCCGTTCACGGAAGGCACGGCTACATCCGCACCGGCCGCACGGCTCGCAGAGTAAACCTTCGCCGCAGGTGCGGTTTCGGTCCATCCCTTCGTCAGTACGATGTCGGAAACGACCTTGGCGTCCCCCGGATAGTAGCTGTTCGCGCTCAGATAAGCGGGCGTCGGATAGAAGTTGTCGTCCTCCCCTGCAAGGTTTTTCCGCACGATCGGTTTCACCGTGAGGGTCGCCTTATCCGCCGATACGGTTACGGGGAATGCAGGCCATGCCTCGGTCTCCTTGCCGGTATCGTCGGTCGCCGGACCTGCGAAAGCGCTGTCCGATCCCATTCCCACGAGGTAATAGGTGTTGCGGTCCCAATTAGCCATCGGATCGAGCTTATTCACGTTCATGGGCACGCTGACGGTACCGTCGGCTGCGATCTGCAAGAACCACTTCGGACCGAAGTCATAGAAGAGCGCCTCGGTATTCCAAGCGTTATAGGACGGATTGATGAACAGGTCGTAGGGCGACTGGAAGGCGAACGACGCAGTGGTCGTGTTGCCATAGATGTCGAAGCCCGAGCAGATCAGACGGTTCTGTCCGCGTACCTTATTCTTGTACGTGTCGGAAAGCTCTTTGAATTCGGCATAGAGTGCATCCACCTCCTCTTTCTCCATGGTGGGATAGAGGTCGTACACCTCTTCGGGCAGCGTCTCGGGATAGGACGGGATGGCACCGATCGAGACCTTGAACTTCGTGGCTTCGGTGTCGGGCACCCATTCCCGCGTGTCGGAATCGTACCGGCTGAGCGTTGCGGAAGCGGTCCAGTCGCCCGCGAGGCTCGTGAAGAGTTCGGACTCCACACGCTCGGCATCGGGCTGCGCGATCGTACGCTTGCGGCCCACGGCGGGCGAATTCTCCTCGTCGGGATTGTTGCCCGTGCCCTCGTCGTTGGAACCGACGACCACCAGTACGGTCTCGGCATCTTCGCGCGACGAGAACGACATGTCCAAACCTTCGGACGAATTGATCTTGTCGATCTCTTCCACTCCGAAATCGACGCCGTAGGAATCGACGAGCATCGAATACGTATAGCCCATATTGAGCATCTCGCCCATATCGCGGTCGTAGTTGGCTACGTATTTGGCCGTCAGAACGTCCTTGTTAGGCGCTTTCACATTGAACCACACCTCGTAGGGCGACTCCTCGCCGTTCGGATTGTCGATGCCCTTCACCTCGACCACCGGAGCGGGCTTCGTCGGCTGGGGCAGCGTGAACGTGTAATCCATGAAACACTGCGACGTACCGTTCTCATCCCCCATACCGGTAAGGAGCGCATGATAAGTAACGTCGGGTTCGACGTAATAATAGTCCTCCAGTTTGATCTGAGCGGGCTCCTTCAGAGTCATGGCGCCCAGTTGCACGAACGCATAATACGACGTGGGGAACCACTGGAGATATTTCTCATTGTTCTCAAGCATCTGCTCCTTGATTTGCAAATAGGTCGCATGATCGGTCAGCAGCAGACAGTACTGTTTGATCGCTTCGTCGGGCGTGATGGTCAGCACCGCGGAAATCGGCGAGAGATCCTCCGTGATCGTGAATTTGGCGTTGAGTTCGGTCGGCTCCGTCGCGGAGATGCGCAGACGCTCGAAATAGCCCGTCCAAAAATCGTCCTCGTTCACGGCACGTGTCGAAGAGGGAGCGAGCAATTCGCCGCCACCTCCGCCGCCTGCTGCGACGTAACCGTCGAAATCGAAGAGGGCCTTATACCAGCCTTCGCCCCAGCCGTACGTCGACTCGCCCCAAGCGAATTCTCCGGCCATGAAGACGATGGGCTGACCGGGAACGATCGGATCGTAACGGGAGATCGGCATCCCCGATTCGTCGAGGATCGGTTCTCCGTTCTCATCGGTTTCGTACATATGATCCTCGTCGTAATAGAGCGTGGTCGACTCATCGAGATAATGCTGGCCGTTGGCTTCGAGCATGTACGCATCCATATTGGCCATCCACCCCATCTTGTTCATATTGTACATCACAAGATCGGTCAAAGCATATCGGAGTACGTTGCCCCTCTGCTCGGTCTCCTGAGGCATCTTCACATGAATAGCTATGCTCTTACCCGTGAGGTCGGTTACGGTCAGCGTCTCCGTATAGTCGATCGTCGTGAATTCCGCCGTCAGGATCTCGCCGAAATAGCCGCCTTCGACAGTCTTGGCAGCGAGGTATACCTTATATTTAGTATTCGGTTCCAGTTTCTTGACCGCGATCGTATTATCCCCGTCCTCGCAGGCTGCGCCCGTTCCGTTGGCGAAGATCACGGCCGGATCGGTCATTGCCGCACTTCCGTCTGATTGGGTTACATAAGCGTACTCGGTCAAATGCTGAGACTTCAGCACCAATTCGGCAGTATTCGCTTCTACCTTACTTACAGCGAGTTCGCCAGTCGGCTCCACAGGCGGAAGGGGGGGGGAATCGGGGTCATCCGAACAACTCGCTACGCTTCCCCCGACAAACAGCAGGCCGAGAAGCGCCCAAACATTGAAAAAGTGTTTCATAACCTTAAATAATTTTAGAGTGAAACATGTTTTGCGTTTACGTTTACAATAATACATATTTTTTCCTAAAAATCACGTATCATCGGCATTATTTTTTTTAGCCCACATATCATACGCAAAAAAATATAAAAATTTATTAAAAAAATAAAAGAAACCGTTGTACGATATCTACGAAAAACACGGATTTGCAACGACGAAGATGCGGCATCGTATCCGCAGCGGACACGCACCGAGCCCCGATCGCCCGCGCAACACGGCCGCAAACAGCAGAGAAATGCAGCGAAACGACGCCTATCCATGAGATCGCAGCAAACCGATCCGGCACGAAAAGGGACAGCACGCTTCCTGCGGCCGCACGGCATGAGCCTCCGGACGGGATGCGGAAGCCGCCCGCCCGAAACGGTCCCGAACCGGCGGACAAACACTCGTACAGCCGGCCTCTGCGGCCGGGGGGGGCGATCCATTCATCCGGGAACCGTCCTTCTCGTCCGCAACCGATGTTCCGCCACAAACGACACAATCCCGTAAACCGCCCCTCCCGATACCGGCACTGCACGCTTCGTTCCGACTTCCGAACCGATCTTTTCCGCCGGAGCGACGAACCGCCACAGCAGCCGGTCCGATCTTCCGCGGCGGACGAACGGCACGGCCGCGGACCCGATGCCCCGTCGCGCCGACCTGCACCCGCAGGAGGCGCAAGGCCGCGCCCGCCCCATTCCGCCGATGCCCTTTTCCGGGGTGAACGCCCGCCTCCGCCTCGGGCTTCTTCCGGCCGGTCCGTCCGACTGCGGAAATCGACGCAGCCGGCAAACGGGCGAAAACGAGACGCAGCTCCCGGACGGCGGCACTCCGCCGAAACGCGGATTCGCGCAAACCGCCTCTGCGGGCATGTCTTCCGCAAGGGCGGTTCTCCTCGCAACGAGCGGGCGGACCCGGACCGTGGGCCTCGCCGCAGCCCGCGCAAAGCGAAGGCGGCCTGTACGTTCCGCCGCCCGAAAAAACGAGTTCCGCCGTCCAAAAGGACGGCGGAACGCATAAAAACGCCGAAGCGGCCCAACGGTCAGAAGCGGAAGCTGACATAGACGCGCACCGATCCCGTCTTGAACTTGGCCTTGCCCGTCTCGACGACATCCGACACGTCTTCCATCCCCTCGTCCAGAGCACCCAGCGAGAAGTTGTTGTAGCTGGCACGCCCCCAGCGCCCTTCGACACCGATCGAAATGACGTTGAACGACACGGCACCGCCCGCATTGAAGAAGGTGGCATAGCCCGCGTTCACCTCGTCGTCGAGCACCATCAGCGACGCCGACGGCACGACGTGGAAATAGGCGCTGATCTTGAGCCGGCTGACCGGATTGATCGTGATCGACGGTCCGACCTGCATGCCGTACTCGAACTGGTGAGCCCCCAGATCGAGCTCCGGCTCGCCGTATCTCGAAGGTCCCGACGTCGTCTCGGGAATCGAATATTTCGCATAGTTCATATCCATCCACGCGAAGTCGATGCCGAACTTGATCATGCGGGCCAGCGGTTTCTTGTGCAGATAGTACGTCCGGCCCCAGACGAGCGAAAAGCCCATGTCGCTCTTCCAGCTGAGGTCGCCCGAAACGTCCATCGGCGTCAATTTCTGACTGGCATAGCCCAGATTGAAAAATTTGGCGCGATCTTTCCAAATGGCGCGGTCGCGCTCGGCAGCCTCCGCGGCACGCACCTGCTCGTTCAGGTCGTCGACCACGCGCTGAAGCGAATCGACGTCCTGCATCGGCGTCTCCTGCGCCACGGCCGCCCCGCAGCATAGCATCGCGGACGAGAAAATGAGAAAGAAAAGTTTTTTCATACGCAATAATTGGGTTTGAGTTGGAAGTTTGTATTTCATTACAAAAATACAAAATTCCATGCTCAAATTTTCCCCCCCCCGAAAAAATTGCGGAATTTTCCGGGCGGTCATCCCGCACACCTATATGAAATATCCGAATACGAGACCCGTAAATTCATTCCTCCGGCAAATCGCCGCCGCGGCGCAGCGTGGCGTACGACAGGATGTGCCGCGACACTCCGACGGCGACGACGAGCAGAAGCGCCTGCGCCCACCACCACCGGACGAGCAGTCCGAAAACGCAGTAGAGCATCGTGGCCCACATGACGGCGAGCGATACGATCTTCACGCGCAAGGGAATGGCGCGCTGCTCCCGGAAATGGCGGATGTACTCCCCGAGCCAGCGGTGGGACAGCAACCACGCATAGAGGCGCGGCGAACTGCGCACATAGAGCGCCGCGGCCAGCAGCAGAAAGGGCGTGGTGGGAAGCAGCGGCAGGAAGATGCCCGCAACTCCCAACCCCACGCAAACCGATCCGCCGACGATACCCGCTACTTTTCGCATAACGGCTCCTGTACCTGCAATCTCCGCTCCATATCCGCACATCGTCTGCGCACGTCGTCGTAAGCCACGTACCACTCTTCGGTCTTCGTGTTGCGTCCTTCGGTTTCGCGCTTGATGCGGCTCCACTCGGCGGCGACGTACATATCGTTCAACCGGGAGGTCCGGTGCAGCTGCTCCGCGAGCTGCCGCTCCTGTTCGGGCGTCGCGCCGTCCGCCGCGAGCGACTGCGCGAACTCCGCAGCCAGCAGGGCCGTGCGTCGCGCCGCCTCGATCAGTTCGCGGTCGCGGTCGAAATGGGCGTGGAGCAGCGTCTCGAAAGCGGCGGCGGCCTCGATCGCACCGCCCGCCGTCCGCGCAGCGGAGGCCGCATCGAGACGCATACCTACCGGCGACGCATGCACCAGCAGGCGGCGCATGGCATCCTGCTGCGCCTTCATCCGTTCGAGCCGGTATCCGGTCGTGATGTCCACGATGTTGCGGCCTTTCTGCATGCGCCGCGAGAGGACGACGTTCGAAATGCCGAGCGACAGCGTAACGGCAATGGTCAGACATTGCAGAATACAGAGCAGCAGATCGGCCTGCGGAATTTCTTCGAAAAAAGTCATGGGGAACAACCGTTTTTCGCAAAGATAGGGATTTATGCCGAGTTTTTCACTATCTTTGCTATACGTGAAACGACACTTAAAACACACGGCATATGAAAAAGCAAATAGGCATCGCCAGCGACCATGCGGGCTATGAGATGAAAGAGTTTCTGGTGGGATGGCTCGGCGCCAACGGCTGGGACGTGCACGACTTCGGGACCGGCTCGGAACAGAGCGTGGACTACCCCGATTATGCGCACCCGCTGGCCGAGGCCGTCGAGCGGGGCGAACTGGAGTGCGGCGTGGCGCTGTGCGGCTCGGGCGAAGGGATGACCATGACGCTCAACAAACATCAGGGCATCCGCGCCGGGCTGTGCTGGACCCCTCAAATCGCAGAGCTGATCCGCCGCCACAACAACGCGAACGTGATCGTTCTGCCCGCGCGGTTCATCTCGAACGACGAGGCGGTGAAGATGCTCGAAACCTACTTCGCCGCCGAATTCGAGGGCGGCCGCCACGAGGCCCGCATCGCCAAGATGCCCGCAGCGGCATGCGGCGAGTAGCCCGCCGGTCTCCGGCCCTCCCGGGGCTGTCCAGCAAGTTTTTTCAACCCTCTGAGAATTGCGTATCCGGAAAACTTCTCAATAGCAAGTACGAATAAAAAAGGGCTGTCCAAGATTTGTTAGACAGCTCCTTTTATTTATATACGATGGAATTTCCTCCCGCCTCTTCCGCTCCGGAAAGAGCTCGGACAAAATTCGGCCCTGCGCACGGTCCGACGAAAAGGCCGGATTTCTTCCGTCCATTTCCCGCCCCGGAAGAGCCCGGACGAGTTCCGGCCCGCATTCGGACTGATGAAACGGCCGAGTTTTCGCCGTGCCTTCCGGCAGGACAACATCGTAAACTACGAGATCGACCGCTACGAGCGGCAAAAGAATGAATCCGCCATTTGCTCTTTCCGCTCGATCGTAAAAACGCCCGACGGGGCATAGCTTTCCCAAAGAGTAAATCCCGTCGTCTGCGCGACATCGCCTCCGCAATGCCGGCGGCTTGCCTCCGGCGGGCAGCGCGTCGCCTTGCGCAGGACGAATCCTGCTTGCCGGCTCCGAAGCGCCCCGCACCCAAAACGGCTGAGAAACGGGCGTGCATCCGCCACCGCATACAGTCCCGACAAACTCCGCGAGAAATTCGGACCGGGCCGAAGACCGTCCGCGGGAAACAGCGGGTTACAAGGTAAAAACATACGGCGACAGCTCCGCCGCGACCGGTCCCGACCGCCGAGGATCGAAGAGCCCGTAGACGGCCGAACCGCTGCCCGACATCGAAGCATAGAGGGCGCCCGCGGCGAGCAGCCGCTCCTTCGCGTCGCGGATGGCCGGATGAACGGCGAAGACCGAAGGTTCGAAATCGTTGCCGATGCACCCCTGCCACTGCTCAAGCGGTCGTGCGAGGCGCTCGGCCAGCGGCACGGACGGCACGGACGGACATACGCCCGCATAGGCTTCGCGTGTGGAGACCGCCTCGTCGGGCTTCACGATCACGAGTTGCAACCCCGCGAGATCCAGTTCGACGGGCCGCATCACCTCGCCCCGCCCCGTGCAGAGCTGCGGCGTGTTGCGAACGAAAAAAGCCGTATCGCTGCCGAGCGCCGCGGCACACCCGACGAGCTCCTCTTCCGCGAGGTGCAGTCCGCACAGTTCGTCCACGGCGAGAATCACCGCCGTGGCATCGGACGATCCTCCGCCCAGCCCCGCGCCGAAGGGCACCCGCTTGTCGAGCACGACCGAGATGCCCCCCACGCCGTAGCGCGCCCGCATCAGCCGCACGGCCCGCATGCACAGATTGTCGTCCGCCGGACAGTCGAGGGCGAGGCCCGTCGCACGGAACGAATCCTCCCCGGCGCATTCGACCTGCACCCGATCGAACAACCCCGGCACGGGCACCATCACCGTCTCCAGATCGTGATAACCGTCTTCGCGGCGACGGAGCACGTCGAGACCGATATTTATTTTGCAGTTGGCATGTCGGATCATGCCGCAAAGGTAGTACAGGCGAAGGGCAAATGCAAACGCGTCCGCTTTGATCCCGATGCGTTCCGACCTTCGGGTCCGCCTCAGGTACTTCCGTTCGGCAAAAGCAAATAAATTTGCTTTTGCACCCGACTTGTTCGTACCTTTGCCGCATGAAATTCCGTACCGAAATCGAAATCGAGCCCTTCCCGCCCGAAGCGCGGATCGGCTACGGCAACCGCATGCTCGCCGTCGGTTCGTGCTTCGCCGAAGAGATGACCGCCCGTCTGCGGCGGCTGGGGTTCGCCTGCACGGTCAATCCGTCGGGCGTGCTGTTCAACCCCGCCTCCGTGGCGGCGGCGCTCCGCTCCTATGACGCGGACGAACCCGTCGGACGCGAGGAACTGCACGAGCAGGACGGGCTGCGGTTCCACTTCGGGTTCCACAGTTCGTTCGCGGCCGCCGATGCGGATGAAGCGCTGGCGCGGATGAACGCCGCCCGCCGTGCGGGCGCCGAAGCGCTCCGGAAAGCCGACCGCGTGCTCGTTACCTTCGGCACGGCATGGGTCTACGAACGCGAAGGGCGGATCGTCGCCAACTGCCATCGCCGCCCCGCGTCCGAATTCGTGCGGCGCAGGCTCTCCGTCGGGGAGATCGTCGCCGATTACGACGAGCTGCTGCACACGACGCTGGCCGGCAAGCAGGTGCTCCTCACCGTCAGCCCCGTGCGGCACACGGCCGACGGACTGACAGGCAACTGCGCGAGCAAGGCCGTGCTCCGCCTCGCGGCCGAGGAGCTGGCCGGACGGCACGACCGCATCCGCTACTTCCCCGCCTACGAAATCCTCACGGACGACCTGCGCGACTACCGGTTCTACGCCGACGACCTCGTGCACCCTTCGGCTCAGGCCGCGGAATATGTCTGGGAAAAATTTTCCGAGGCCGTACTCGACCGGCGGGCGCGGCAGATCGTCCCGGCCGCGGCGCGGATCGCAGCCGCGGCGGCCCACCGCCCGCAAAATCCCCGCAGCGAAGCCTTCCGCGCCTTCTGCCTGCGGCAGATAGCGGCCATCGCCGCACTGCCCGAAGCGGATTTCAGCGAAGAGAGAGCCTATTTTGAACAATATTTACAATAAAATCGTAAATTTGCGGTTCAAACCATGTATATGACCAAAATTCTTTGCACCGCAATAGCACTGCTCGGCGCGCTGGGCAGCCTCCATGCCCAGCAGCCGAGGCTGGTCGTGCAGATCGTCGTCGGCTCGATGCGGGCGGACGACATCGACCGCTACGCCGCCAACTTCGGCGACGGAGGGTTTCTGCGGCTGCAACGCGGCGGCGCCGTCTTCACCGGCAGCCGCTACGACTACCAGCAGACCTCGACGCCCGTATCGCTCGCAACCCTCACCACCGGAGCCCAGCCTTCGACCCACGGGGTGATCGGCCTGCGCTGGCGCGACTATGTGCAGAACGAAGTGGTGGACCTCGTCCGCAGCAAGGAGGGCATCTCGCCCCGCAATCTGATCGCTCCGACGCTGGGCGAAGCGCTGCTGGCCGAATCGCCCGAAAGCCGGGTCGTTACGGTGGCCGCCGAACCGGTCTCGGCCGTCGTGATGGCCGGCCGCGCGGGACAGGCTTTCTGGATGGATCCGATGTATTGCAACTGGACCACCTCGGCGTGGTACGACCGGGTGCTTCCCGAGTGGATCCAGCAGTTCAACCGCGAGCGTTTCAACCTCTCGTACCTCGGGGACGAATGGAGCACCCTGCTCGACCGCGGCGAATACCGCAACACGCGCCGATTCGACATCGTGCCGCAACCTCGGACCAAAGAGGAGAAACGCGAAAAACGCACGCCCGAGCTCCGATTCGCCGACGACCTCGATCGAATGCTCCATACGCCGGCCGGAAACGCGGCCGTGCTGGGCTTCGCCAAGCTCGCCGTGGCGCAATACAAGCTGGGGGCGGACGAGGCGCCCGATCTGCTGAACATCTGCCTCGATGCACCGCGCCGCATCGCCGAAGTCTACGGGCCGGAATCGGTCGAGGTCGAAGACATGTACTATCGGCTGGACCGCGATCTGGCCGATTTCCTCATGTACCTCGACGCACAGGCCGGCGAAGGCAACGTGGTCGTGGCGCTCGCCTCCGACCACGGCACCAGCCCCTCCTACGATGCCGGCGCCGAGGAGTGCGACCGCTTCAACCTGCGGCAGTTCGAGGTAATCGTCAACAGCTTCCTCAACGTCCGCTACGGCGTGGGCAAGTGGCTGCTGGAGTACGAGGACAAGTGCGTCTACCTCGACCACAACCTCATCTACGAGAAAGGTCTCGATCTGGCCTCGGTGCAGAACGAGGTGGCGATCTTCGCCATGCAGTTCCGCGGCGTCTCCCACGCGCTCTCGGCGACGGCCATGCGGACGAGCTACTTCGGCAGCGGCTACGCCCGCAAGATGCAGAACAGCTTCTATCCGCGGCGCTCGGGGGATGTGATCCTCAACTTCCAGCCCGGGTGGATCGAGGAACGCGAACGATGCCGCTCTTCCTCGGGTTCGATGTACGGCTACGACACCGAAGTACCGCTCATCTTCTACGGGACAGGCATCGCTCCGCAGTGCGTGGGCCGCGAGGTGGACATGATCGCGGTAGCCCCCACGCTCGCCTCGCTGCTCGGCGTGCGCAAACCCGCCGCCGCGGAGGGCTCGCCGCTGCCGGAAGTAACCGGCGAGGGGTAGGAGACCGCCGAAGACGGACCACGGCGACGGTCCGCGAACAGGCTCCGGTCCACCCCACAAGAAACGGAGCGATGCGAGGGGGGGGGGCCGAGGCCGGCCGCCTTCCCGGCGACGCCCGCGCAAGACGCAATACGACCGGCGGAATTTACACAACGGTGCGGCATGAAAGAGGGCCGCCGAAAACAATATAACGAATGAAAGACAAAGTGCAGGAGGAGATCATCGAAGAGTTCTCCGTATTCGACGACTGGCTCGACCGGTACGACCATCTGATCGGACTGAGCGACACGCTCCCCGCGATCGCGCCCGAACACCGCACGGAGCAATATCTGATCGAGGGCTGCCAGTCGCGCGTCTGGATCGACGCCGAATTGCGCGACGGCCGCGTCCGCTTCACGGCCGACAGCGACGCCATCATCACCAAAGGCATCATCGCTCTGCTGATCCGCGTGCTCGACGGACGCACCCCGCGCGAAATACTCGACACGGAACTCTATTTCATCGACGCCATCGGTCTGGGGGCCAACCTCTCGCCCACGCGGGCCAACGGCCTGCTGGCGATGGTCAGGCAGATGCGTCTCTTCGCGCTGGCCTTCGAGAGCCGGCTCGAAAAGGAGCAGCACGCTTAGCCGACGTCCGGACCCGTCCGCGGGCCCTCGTTCGGGGGGGGGAGGAAACGGCCGCAGAAAACGAACAGCACGATGAGAAGTCCGGAGCCGTGAATTTCCGGAACGTTCAAGCATACAAGATTGCCTAACCGCCATACAATTTTTCAGGCATGATGACGCCAGAAGAGATTCTACGGGTCGAAAAGGAGATCGTAGCGACCCTGAAAAACATCTACGATCCGGAGATTCCGGTCAACATCTACGATCTGGGGCTGATCTACGAGATCGACTTCACGCCCGACGGCGTGGCTACGATCCGCATGACCCTCACCGCCCCCAACTGCCCGATGGCCGACCTGCTCGTGGAAGACGTGAACCGCGAAGTGGCCAAGGTCCGGGGCGTGGAGTCGGTGAACGTCATCCTCACGTTCGACCCCGTGTGGGACAAGAGCATGATGTCCGAAGAGGCGCTGCTCGAACTCAACATGTTCTGAGGCGATGCAGGACCGCGACGAACGGATGCTCAACCGGCTGAAGACCGGCGCCGGAGCATTCGCCTGCGGGGAGTACCTCGCGGAGCTGGACACGCTGCACCGCAGCGAGATTCTCAAGGATGCGGCCTACGACCGCCTGCGCCGCAAGATTGCCGCGGTCGAGGAACTCTTCGAAGAGGCCGAGCGCAACTGGAACCAGACCTTCTACCTGATGTTCTTCCGCACGCTGGGCGACAAACGCAATCAGCGGGCCTACCTCGATCTGGCACGGCGGGCTACCTATGCCATGGTCCTGCGCGAACGAGCCGTGCCGCGCAACGTCGAGGCACTGCTGCTCGGCGCCTCGGGACTGCTCGGCCTCTACCGCCACGACACCTACACGCTCGATCTGGGACGCGACTTCGTCTACCTCGCCTCGAAATACGGCATCGAACCGATGGACGCCTCGGCGTGGGATTTCACGCGCATCCACCCGGCCAACCACCCCGTGCTGCGCGTGGCGCAGGCCGCAGCCTTCTTCGCCGGCCACGACTTCGTGATGGAGCGCATGCTCGACTGCCGCACGCCCGAGGATGCGGCCCGTCTGTTCGGGGTCGAAGCCTCGGCCTACTGGTGCACGCACTCGCTGCCGGCCGTGCGCTCGCAGGAGATGCCCAAGCGCATCGGCACCTTCAAAGCCAACCTGCTGGCCATCAACCTCGTCTCGATCCTCCAGTTCGCCTACGGCAGCCACACGGGCAACGACCTGTTGCGCGACCGCGCCGTAACGCTGCTCGAACGCACGCCGGCCGAAGAGAACGTCTACATGCGCGGCTGGCGCAGCGCGGGCACGACGCCCCGCAACGCCTTCGAATCGCAGGCGCTGCTCCAGCTCGCCACCGAATACTGCCCCAAACGGCGGTGCGCGGAGTGTCCGATCGGAGCGCGCCGAATAAAAAGCCGCGCAGAGGATTGATATATTGCAAAAAATACCTATTTTTGTAAGATTTCATTCACGAAAAACAAAAGACATTTTCAATGGATATAGCAGCAGGCATCATTAAACTGTTCTTCGGCTCGAAAGCCGACAAAGACCGCAAAGAGATACAACCCTACGTCGACCGGATCAAGACCGTCTACCCTACCGTCGAGAAACTCACGAACGACGAACTCCGCGCACTGAGCCGCGATCTGATGAAGCGGATCGCCGACTTCATCGCTCAGGACGAGGCCCGCATCGTCGAGCTGAAAACCAAGCTGGAACTCACGGAGACCACGCTCGAAGAGAAGGAGAAGATCTCGAAGGAGATTGACGCGACGGCCAAGCGCATCGACGAACGGATCGAAGAGAAACTCGACGAAATCCTGCCCGAAGCCTTCGCCGTGATGAAGGACACGGCGCGCCGCTTCGCGCAGAACGACACGGTGGTCGTTACGGCCACCGACTTCGACCGCGAGCTGGCCGCGACGAAGGATTTCGTAACGATCGAAGGCGACAAAGCCGTCTATGCCACCCACTGGCTCGCCGGCGGCAACGACATCAAGTGGGACATGATCCACTACGACGTGCAGCTCTTCGGCGGCGTGGTGCTCCACAAAGGCAAGATCGCCGAAATGGCCACGGGCGAAGGCAAGACCCTCGTGGCGACGCTGCCCGTATTCCTCAATGCACTGGCCCGCAAGGGAGTCCACCTCGTAACGGTCAACGACTACCTCGCCCGCCGAGACTCGGAGTGGATGGGTCCGATGTACCAGTTCCACGGGCTCTCGGTCGACTGCATCGACCGCCACCAGCCCAACTCCGAGGCACGCCGCAAAGCCTACATGGCCGACATCACGTTCGGCACCAACAACGAGTACGGCTTCGACTACCTGCGCGACAACATGGCCTCGTCGCCCAAGGATCTCGTGCAGCGCAAGCACCACTACGCGATCGTCGACGAGGTCGACTCGGTGCTGATCGACGACGCCCGCACGCCCCTGATCATTTCGGGTCCCGTCCCCAAGGGCGACGACCAGCTCTTCGAGCAGTACCGTCCCGCGATCGAACAGCTCTACAATCTCCAGAAAAACTTCGTAACGAACCTCGTGGCCGAAGCCCGCCAGCTGCTCGGCGACGGCAAGAACGAGGAGGGCGGCATCAAGCTCTACCGCGCGCACAAGGGGCTGCCGAAATACAAGCCGCTCATCAAATTCCTCTCGGAGACGGGCATCAAGGCCCAGATGCAGAAAACGGAGAACGTCTACATGGCGGACAACAACCGCCGCATGCCGGAGATCACGGACGACCTCTACTTCGTGATCGACGAGAAGCTCAACTCCGTGGAACTTACGGACAAGGGCCACGAAGTACTCTCCAACTACTTCAACGAGGAAGGATTCTTCGTGCTGCCGGACATCGGGGCCGAGGTCGCCGAACTCGAAAAGAGCGACCTTTCGGTCGAGGAGAAGGCGCAAAAGCGCGATGCGGTGATCAACGACTACTCAGTCAAATCGGAGCGCGTGCATACGGTGATCCAACTGCTGAAGGCATACGCCATGTTCGAAAAGGACGTGGAATACGTCGTCATGGACAACAAGGTGAAGATCGTCGACGAGCAGACGGGCCGTATTCTCGACGGCCGCCGCTACTCGGACGGACTGCATCAGGCCATCGAGGCCAAGGAGCGCGTGAAGGTCGAGGCGGCGACGCAGACCTTCGCCACGATCACTCTGCAAAACTACTTCCGCATGTATCACAAGCTGGCCGGCATGACCGGTACGGCCGAGACCGAGGCATCGGAGTTCTGGAGCATCTACAAACTCGACGTGGTGGTGATCCCGACGAACCGTCCGGTCATCCGCGACGACCGGCAGGACCTCATCTACAAGACCAAACGCGAGAAGTACAACGCCGTGATCGAAGAGATCGTGCGCCTCGTCGGCGAGGGACGCCCCGTGCTGGTGGGTACCACTTCGGTCGAGATCTCGGAGCTGCTGAGCCGCATGCTCAAGCTGCGCGGCATCAAGCACAACGTCCTCAACGCCAAGCAGCACCAGCTCGAAGCGCAGATCGTGGCCGAAGCGGGCCGTTCGGGACAGGTTACGATCGCCACCAACATGGCGGGCCGCGGTACCGACATCAAGCTCACGCCCGAGGTGAAGGCCGCGGGCGGTCTGGCCATCATCGGCACCGAACGGCATGAGAGCCGCCGCGTGGACCGCCAGCTGCGGGGCCGCGCAGGCCGTCAGGGCGACCCGGGTTCGTCGCAGTTCTTCGTCTCGCTCGAAGACGACCTGATGCGTCTGTTCGGCTCGGGCCGCATCGCCGCCATGATGGACCGCATGGGCCTCAAGGAGGGCGAAGTGATTCAGGCGAAGATGATGACCAAAGCCATCGAACGCGCACAGAAGAAGGTCGAGGAGAACAACTTCGGCATCCGCAAACGCCTGCTCGAATACGACGACGTGATGAACTCGCAGCGCGAGGTGATCTACACGCGCCGCCGCCACGCGCTCTACGGCGAGCGGATCGAGATCGACCTCAACAACATCATGTACGACTATGCCGACAACTTCGTGGAGACCAACCGGGGCATCGACTTCGAGGATTTCCGCATGGAGCTGATCCGCGAGGTGGCGACCGACCCCTCGTTCGACGCGGCGATCTACGAAAACGCCAAGCCGGCGGAGCTGGCCGAGCAGATCGTCAAGGACCTGAAAGCGACCTACGACCGCCGTGCGAAGGCCGTGGCCGACATGGTGCGGCCCGTGATGGAGCGCGTCTACGAAGATCGCAAGGAGCAGATGGATTCGAACATCTACTTCCCGCTGACGGACGGACACCTCGGCTTCAACGTGCCGGTGAATCTCCGGCGCTGCAAGGACACGGACGGCGCCGAGATTTACAAGGTCTTCTCGAAGGTGGTGATGTTCACTTCGATCGACGACGCATGGCGCGAACACCTGCGCGAGATGGACGACCTGCGCCAAAGCGTGCAGAACGCCACCTACGAACAGAAGGACCCGCTGCTGATCTACAAGTTCGAATCGTTCGGTCTCTTCTCGAAAATGCTCGTCAAGGTCAACCGCGAAGTGCTCTCGATCCTCAACAAGGCGTACATCCCCGTGCGGGAGCAGAACCCCGAGGCCGTGCAGCGCCGGCAGCAGGAGCGTGCCAAGGTAGACGTCAACAAGTTGCAGGCTTCGCGCATGCAGGCCGCCGCACAGGCCGGTCAGGCCGAGAAACAGAAGCCGATGCCTCTGCACGCCGAAAAGAAGGTGGGACGCAACGATCCCTGCCCCTGCGGCAGCGGCAAGAAATACAAGCAGTGCCACGGCAAGGGATTGTAGGCGGCGAGGGCCGCACAGACCCGTCATGGCCCCATGTTCCCGAAACCGCGGAAGCTCCTTTGCAGGAGGGTCTCCGCTCCTTCGGTGCAGTACGTTCCCGTGCATAAAGCAGAAAACTCCGGAAGGAAGCGGGTACAGCTCGGAAGGGCGCACAACGGTCCGGTCGGGGCGAGGGGGGGGGCGAGAGGCAGGAAAGGTTGCGAGGCAAGAACTTCGCCGAACGAACCGAATCGGATGTTCCGCACGAGGCGGGAGAAAAGAAAAGTCGTCTCTCCCCGACGATACGGACTGTCTGTTCGTCCTGTGCAGCCTCACTCCGCGAATTACGGCAATCCGGAAAAACGGCATTGCCGACGAAGATCGAAACATATAATTTCACCTTCAAAAAGATGGGCTATCAGGAAGAGAAACAGCGTCAGCTCGACATACGCTATCTGCGGATGGCACGCATCTGGGCCGAGAATTCCTATTGCGTGCGCCGTAAGGTGGGGGCATTGATCGTCAAGGACAAAATGATTATCTCCGACGGTTACAACGGCACACCGTCGGGCTTCGAGAACATCTGCGAGGACGAGACGGGCAAAACCAAGTCCTACGTATTGCACGCCGAGGCCAACGCCATCACCAAGGTGGCCAAGAGCGCCAACAACTGCGACGGCTCGACCCTCTACATCACGGCTGCCCCCTGTATCGAATGTTCGAAACTCATCATACAGGCAGGTATCCGGCGCGTGGTCTACTGCGACGAATACCGCTCGGAAGAGGGCCTCGACCTGCTGCGCAAAGTCGGAATCGAGTGCGTGCAGCGCGAGATCGAAGAGTGAGCGCCGGATATTGAACGACGATGCAGACGGCGCCGCATCTCCACATGACGCAGCGATCGCACAAGGAGGAGGCGGGGCATGCAGAACCGGAGCCTGCGGCAGAGGCCGGAACGACCATGGGAGAAGGTGCCCGCCTCGCCTCTCGGAACGGCCGAGTAAAACGGCGGCACGAGTTGTCGGAACCTTTTGACGCCGGTCATTGCACGAAGGGTCGACGGCAGCGAAATCGTACAGCCGAATATCGTCCGGTTGAACGAACCGCGTTGCGCAGCGGCCGAATCGCTGCGACGACACGACCTCTTGGGTGCGATCCGGGCTGCATCGGAACCGTACCGAAACTTTCCAACAGCCGAAACGGCAGGTGGAACGGCAGGCGGAACGGACACGACAGTCCGATAGCCTCTGTTTCGGCGACGGATGCAAGGCGCGGCGACGGCCGAGACCGCACGACAAGGGAGGGGCACACTCGGGACAAACGAACCGATATATCGAAAGACCATGAAAAAGAGTACACTTCTTTTGCTGGCTCTGTGGATGGGCGGAACGCTCAGCGCACAGCCTACGCAACCGGCGATGCCGAACCGTCCGCCGACGGACGGACAGCCTGCACGGATTTCGGAAACGACGCAGACGCCACAGGCTGCAACGGCTCCGGCTGCGATGCAGCGGCATCCGCAGACGGGCGCCATCATGGCCAAGCCCGAACGTTACCTCTATGCCGAACTGATCGGCAGCCATCTGCCCTCTTGCACAGGGGACGGAGTGATCTTAGATTTCGGACAGTCGGCCGCTGCCCTGAATTGCAACTGGATCACCGATGAAAAGGGACGTAAAATCCTTTTCAACTCGATGGTCGAAGCACTCAATTACATGATTCGTCAGCGGTGGGAATTCGTACAAGCCTACACCTCCGGGAACGACAACGACAAAACGCATTATCTGCTGCGCATCCGCACCGAGGAGATTCCCGACCGGCTGCGCTCGCAACTGCCCCCGGCGCCGGTCGGTACGGATGCCGAATCGGTGGCGTGTGCCGATGACCGCCCCACGCCCGACGCCCCGGCAGCGCACTAAACCAGACCGTTCAGCAGGGCGAAGGCAGGGCGACGAGCCCCGGCCGGCCGCGGTATGCCGAACCTTGCCGGACCGCAGCGAACCGCACGAGGCCGACGAATCGCCCCCCCGATCGCAGCGGACCGACAGAAGCCGACCAAGACCGGGAACGGTCGCAGAATACGGGAATGTTCGGGAAAAGGTGGAGAAACTGCGCATGCGCCGGCCACTCCGATCGTTTCCGCCCGGCCGAAATACAGCCCGGCCGTTTTCCGGACCGCATGCCACGACGAATCGCACCGGTCGTCTGCCGATGCGAGAGGAGCGACACAGGCACCGAAGGGGGGGGGAGGCAGAAGGCGGAAAGGATGCGTCGCAGACGGCGAAGCTCCGAACCGGAATCGGGCCGACGCGCAAGGCAGGGGTCCGTATCGCACAGGGGACTTATCCGAATGCAGCCGGCATTCACGGACATTTCACACCGACGGCCGGAGGTGTCGGTTCCGTTGCGCGGAAACATCATGCTCCCCTTCATCATGGAGCGGATTTTGCATCCGCGAGGACAGAGGGACAAGTCATGCGGTGCACAGCCGACCTCGCCTGCGGCACGCCGTTCCGGAGCGGACTGGCCGGCGAGCGACCTCGACGCCACGGGCAGCGGCCGGCCGATTCGCACGCCGGACCTCCGATCCGGACAGAAAGCGCATCCGCGACTGCGAACCGGAGATTTACGCAGGCGCGGACAGGCTCGTCTGCGGAACCCGGAACAGGACGAAACGCCCCATCAAAAAACGGGACACGGCGACGATCCGAAAAACAAACAACCGACACTTCGGAAACACGACCATACGATGATGCACTCTGAATCCGCCGAAAGAGACGATCCCGCCATCCGGATCGTCATCATGGGAGCCACTTCGGGCATCGGGCTCGAAACGGCCCGCCTTTGCATGCGCAGGGGATGGCGCGTCGGCATCGCCGGCCGCCGCACGGAACCGCTCGAAGCCCTGCGGGCCGAAGCTCCGGCTCAGGTCGAAACCGCCGTCATCGACATTACGCAGGACGATGCGCCGCAGCGGCTCGCCGAACTCGCGCAGCGTTTGGGCGGGATGGACATCTACCTCCATTGCTCCGGCATCGGAAGCCAGAATCCGCAGCTCGTGCCCGCCACCGAAATTGCGACGGCCGAGACCAATGCCGTAGGGTTCGTCCGCATGACGGCGGCGGCTTTCGACTGGTTCCGCTCGCACGGCGGAGGCCGTCTGGCTGCCGTCAGCTCCATCGCCGGCACCAAAGGACTGGGAGCCGCGCCCGCCTACTCCGCCACCAAACGGATGCAAAACACCTATCTCGATGCACTGGCCCAGCTGGCCCGCATGGAGCGGCTGCCCATCCGGATCACCGACATCCGTCCGGGATTCGTCGCCACGGCTCTCCTCGACGACGGACGCCGCTACCCGATGCTCATGCGGCCCGAGCGGGTCGCGGCGCAGATCGTGAAGGCCCTCGAACGCGGACGCCGCCGCACGGTGATCGACCGTCGTTACGCCCTTATGGTCTTCGGCTGGCGGCTTATCCCCGAATGGCTGTGGGAGAGGCTCCCGATCCGCAACCGCCGACGCACGACACTCCGATGAACCGCGGCACTTGAGCGACTGCGCCGCACGCACGCCGCACTGCTCTCGGACCGCAGGCTTCCGCAATCCGCCGGCCGCAAATAAAACACGCGAAACATGCAGCTTACGACGCCTCTTCCGGCCGTCGCCGATCTCGAACGGTCGTTTCGTTTCTACCGCGGCCTTTTCGAACAGGAGGCGGTGCTCGATCTGGGAGGCAACCTCAGCCTCAGCGGAGGATTCGCCTTACAGCAGGATTTCGACCGTCTGGCCGGCATCCCGAAGGATTCGGTGATGCGCCGCTCCAACAACATGGAACTCTATTTCGAAACGGAGGATTTCGACGGATTCGTCGCACGCCTCTCCGCCCGCAAGGACATCGACTATGCGCATCCACCCAGAAAACACCCTTGGCAGCAGCGCGCGGTACGCATCTACGCCCCCGACGGCCAGCTCATCGAAGTGGGCGAATCCATGCGGACCATCGCACGCCGTTTCCACGAGGAAGGCCGCCGGCCGAGGAGATCGCCTCACTGATGCACAGCCCCTCTCTCTTATATCCGGACGTTCTTGTAGGAATAGGGCGCTCTACGCCATCCTCGCACGTCCGGTCTCCGGCCGGCAGGAAAACCGCGGGATGCGCCCGCCTCCACACAAACCGGCATACGGTTCCGATGCACGTCTCCCCGCTCTGTCGCCACGATCCGTGCTGCACGACACGCTCTTCACGAACCGACATGCCGGCCCGGCGCACGACTTTCCGATCCGTCGCCACTGCAATCCGCCCTCCCTGCACGGCGCAGTCCCTCTCCGCCCCCCCCCGTGCCGCCGCACATCCTCCGGGCATAAAGCGGCCGGAAACGCACGAACCTCCCCGTGCATCTCCGGCCCCGTATATACGAATCGGAATAAAACGGGAAACGATTCGCCGGAATCTTCCCCGCCTCGATTCAAGACGATCTTGATACGCTCCGACAGAAGACATACATGCCCCGCACCCCATGTCTTCCTGCAACTTCGGCCAAACGGCCGACAGCCGCCGGCCAAACGGATGCGGCTCCGACCGCAATGCCCCATCCTCCGATCGGGAGGCTGCCCCGGCGATGCCGCCGGTCCACGGTCGCCCGATACGGCGGACGGATTTCAGACACCGTGCGGGCGGCTCGGATCTCCACCGCAGGCGGACGATGTACGGTACGGGGCGGAAGAGAACGAAAAACAAGACACCTCCGTATATCGTTCTCCTTCCGTGCACAGCCGGCGGCGAACGACCCGCGGTCAGCGGCATCGCCGAACGACCGCCTCTATGCCGAACGGCTCTCGCTTGATCCGAGACACGAACGCCCCATCAGCCGCTCGCATCCGACAGAGAGGCCGAATTCCGAAGAGGATTCCAATCGCGGCTCTTCGGCCGTACACGCGCTTTCGAACCGCCTGTTTCGCAAGGCTGCCAGTCCCGGCATTCGCCCGTCAGACGCCTTCGGACACCGAGCGCCCCCTGCCGGTCCTGTTCCGCAGTACGCTTGTCCGGCCGCCGAAACCCGGAGCCCGGGCGACTTCGAAGGCCGCACTGCCGGAAACAAAACGGAAAGCCGTCCGAAACTATCGACGGACAATCGTCCGAAGCATACCCCGGCCGCCGAAACCCGGAACCCGGGCGTCCTCGAAGGCCGCACTGCCGGAATCAGAACGGAAGGCCGTCCGAAACTATCGACGGACAATCGTCCGAAGCATACCCCGGCCGCCGAAACCCGGAACCCGGGCGTCCTCGAAGGCCGCACTGCCGGAATCAGAACGGAAGGCCGTCCGAAACTATCGACGGACAATCGTCCGAAGCATGCCCCGGCCGCCGAAACCCGGAGCCCGGGCGACTTCGAAGGCCGTGCTGCCGGAATCAGAACGGAAGATCGTCCGGATCGTCGGCAGGCACCGACGGTGCGGCAGGCTGCCCGTAAGCGGGAGCAGATTGTCCATAGGACGAAGCCGTCGGTCGGGTTTGTCCGCCCCCGAAGGAAGCGTTCTGCCCACCGCCGTATGCCGGCGCCTGCTGCCCGCCGCCGAACGAAGAGCCGCCGGACGCACCGCCATACGAAGCCCCTCCGGCAGAGGCGCCGTCCGAGGCGGGATTGTCGCTGCGACGCCCCAGCAGATTCATCGTATCGGCCAGAATCTCGGTCGTGTAGCGCTTGTTGCCGTCTTTGTCGGTCCACTCGCGGGTGCGGAGACGTCCCTCGATATAGAGCTGCGTCCCCTTGCGGACATAGCGGTCCACGACATCGGCCAGACCGCGCCAGAGCGTGATCGTATGCCACTCGGTGTGTTCCTTGGTCTCGTTGGCCTGTCGGTCGAACAGGCGTTCGGTCGTCGCCAGACGCACGCGGGCCACTTTCGCACCCGATTCGAGGGTGCGCACTTCGGGGTCGATGCCCACGTTGCCCACCAGAATCACTTTATTTACCATCGTTTTTCTTTCGTTTGTATCTGAATATTCGTCGCGCGCGCTCCTCTTCGGGGAGAGACCGGCCGCACCGTCTCCCGAGGGAGCCATGCACCACGGCGCGCAAACCGCACGTTACAACCCCTTGACCATCTCGCGGAAGAGCACGGCCATCTTCTGTCCGGCCTTCCGGCCCTGACGCTGCACGTCCTCGTGGTCGCCCGCCTCGTCCGAAAGGCCGCAGTTCGTGATGACCGAAACGCCGAAAACGGGAATCCCCATATGGCGCGCCACGATCACCTCGGGCACGGTGGACATGCCGGCCGCATCGCCGCCGATGGCCTTGAAATAGCGATATTCGGCCTGCGTCTCGAACGTCGGGCCCGTCCCGCCCACATAAACCCCGTACTGGAGTTTGATCCGCTCGCGCTCGGCGATGGCCGTGGCCCGTGCGACGAGTTCGCGGTCGTAGCAGTTGTGCATGTCCGGGAAACGGGGTCCGAGTTCGGCCAGATTGGGACCGATGAGCGGATTGGGCATGAGGTTGATATGATCGGTGATAATCATCAGATCGCCCACGCGGAACGAGGTATTGATGCCGCCCGAAGCGTTCGACACGAAGAGACACCCGATACCCAGCAGTTTCATCACCCGCACGGGAAACGTTACCTGCGTCATGGCATAGCCTTCGTAGTAGTGGAACCGCCCCTGCATCGCCACCACGCGGCGGCCTTCGAGCAGACCGAAGATCAGACGGCCCTTGTGTCCTTCGACCGTCGAGACGGGAAAGCCCGGAATATCCTTGTACTCGAGCGCGTATTTCACGTCGATCTGCTCGGCGAAATCTCCGAGTCCCGTGCCGAGAATGATGCCCGCCTCGGGACGGAACTGCTGCGTCCGCGCGTCGATGAACGCCGCGGTCTTCTTAATTTCCTCTAACATCCTGTTCCAGTTTTTGAAGAAGATCCGTCGCCGAATCCTCCGTGAATGAAATATTGATCGGTACGTAGTAGAGCGCACGCCGCACCGCTTCGGGAATCTTGTCGCGGTTGGTGAGTTTCACGGCATCCTTCTCGGTCGTAACGACCGCGGCGTCGGGATACTGCCCCAGCAGGGCCGCGAGCTGTTTCATGTCCTTCACGCGGTAGATGTGATGGTCGTCGAGCGTCAGCTCCGCCACCACGTCGTAGCGTTCGCGCAGCGACTCGAGAAACGGCTTCGGATTGCCGATGCCCGAGAGCGCGATCACCCTGCGGTGCAGCGCCACGCCCTCGCTGCCGGCTTCGTCGGCATAAAGCGGCTGCGGCATGAAGCTCTCGAAGCGGGTGAAGTAGACCTTCTGATAGGCCACCTGAACGAGCACCTTGCTCAGAATGCGCCGGTCGATCGGCGCCATCTTCTCGGGACACTTCGTAACCACGAAGTAGTGGGCCCGGTGAAGCATCTCGGGCAGGTCGCGCAGCGTCCCCTGCGGCAGCATCTTGTCGTGCTGCACGGGACGTGTGGCGTCGATCATCACGATGTTGACCTTCGGCTCCACGTAGCGGTGCTGGAAACCGTCGTCCATCACCACGAGATCCGTCTCGGGATGTTCGGCCAGCAGACGGCGGATGCCCTCGGCCCGCTTCTCGCAGACCGCGACGACCACGTCGGGAAACTTCAGTTTGATCTGCAAGGGTTCGTCGCCCACGTCGCGGTAGTGGGAATCGGGCCGCACCTCGCGATAGCCCTTGGTCCGGCGGCCGTAGCCGCGCGAGATGAGCGCCACATGGTGCGTGCGGGTCATGTAGCCCACCACCATTTCGGCCATCGGGGTCTTGCCCGTCCCGCCGACGGTGATGTTGCCGATGCAGACGACCGGAACATCGAACTTTTCGCTCTTGATGATCCCCCAGTCGAACAGATGGTGCCGGAAGGTTACTCCCAACTTATACAGATATGCCGCAGGGGCCAAAAGCCAATTAAACATCATCGCATTCGGTTAACTGCACAACTTTTCAAAGGTAGCAATAAATCGCCGAACAGCAAAACGAAACGGACAAATATTGGCCGGGAAAGACGAACATGCGGCAAAAGCGCCCGAATAACCCGTTTTTCCGACCTGCGGCTCCGCCTCGGAGCCCACGCCCGGCAGAACGAATCGGCCGCTTGTGCATGCGGCATTGCCTTGCCTTCGCGTCGCCTCGGATACTCCCGTTCGGCGAAAGCGGATTTATTTGCTTTTACGCCCGACATTTCGTATCTTTGGCTCCGTCTTGGATACTCCGTCCCGGCAAACCGAATGAAATTCGTTTTTGCGGCCGACTTTTCGTATCTTTGCCAATAGCTATGAAACGTATCGCATACCTGACATTTTGCGCTCTCGCGCTCGCCGCGGGAGCCTGCTCGCAGAATGCCGCCTCCACGGAAGAGGAGACCGCCGACGAGCCGCAGAACATCCTGTACGGCATCAATGCCGACAACTACCGTACCGAGAGCGCCGAAATCCGCAGCGGCGAGACGCTCGGCAAGATACTCGGCAGCTACGGCGTCTCGGCCGCCGCGATCGACCGGCTGGACAAAGCCGCGGCGGACGTATTCCCGCTGCGCAACATCCGCGCGGGGCACAAGTACGTCGCGTTCATCCACGAAGATTCGCTCTTCACCCCTCATCTCGAATACCTCGCCTACGAACGCAGCGCCACGGACTACGTGGTCTTCGGTTTCGCGGAGGATTCGATCACGGTGTGCGAAGGCGCCAAGGAGATCTCGCTCCGGCGCCAGAAGAAGAGCGCGACGATCGACTCGTCGCTCTGGGGAGCCATCATGCATGAAAACCTGCCCTACTCGCTGGCCGCCGAACTCGAAGACATCTATCAGTGGACCGTAGACTTCTTCGGCATCCAGAAAGGGGACCGCTTCACGGTCATCTACGACGAAAAGTTCATCGACGATACGATCCCTGCGGGTATCGGCCGCATCTGGGGCGCCAAGTTCGTCCACGGCGGCAAGGAGTATTACGCCGTGCCGTTCCGACAGAACGAGAAAATACAGTACTGGGAATACGACGGCGGCAGTCTGCGCAAGCAGCTGCTCAAGGCGCCGCTCAAGTACACGCGCATCAGCTCGCGTTTCACCTATGCCCGCAAACACCCTATTTATAAAGTATACCGCCCCCACACGGGCGTGGACTACGCTGCACCGAAGGGTACGCCCGTTCATGCCGTGGCGGACGGTACGGTTACGTTCAAAGGCTGGGGCGGAGGAGGAGGCAACACCCTCAAGATCAAACATGCGGGCAACCTCATGACCGGCTACCTCCATCTGAGCGGCTACGCGAAGGGCATCCGTCAGGGATCGCGTGTCGTGCAGGGACAGCTCATAGGCTATGTCGGCAGCACGGGCGCCTCGACGGGGCCCCACCTCGACTACCGCATCTGGAAGAACGGCAAGCCAATCGACCCCCTGAAGATCCCGCAGGAGCCTGCCGAACCGATCTCGAAGGCCAACCGCGCTCAGTTCGAATTCGTCCGCGACCGCATCGTGGCCGAGCTGGAGGGCGATGTGAAGGAGGAGGAGAAGATCGTACAGCTCGACTCGATCGTCCTGCCGCAGAACACCGCCGCACCCGCCGCATCCTAATCTCCGCATCGCCATGACCGCACGCACGGGAGTGATCGTCGTCGCCGGAGGAAGCGGCCGCCGCTTGGGCGGCGACGTGCCCAAGCAGTTCCGCCTGCTGGGGGGAATGCCCGTATTGGCCCGCACGATCAATGCACTCGCCGCGGCACTGCCCGGAGCGCCGATCGTCGCGGTGCTGCCCGAGGCGCACATCGCCTACTGGCGAAACCTCGCCGCACGCTTCGACGTGGCCCGACATACGGTCGCAGTCGGAGGTGCCGAACGATTCCACTCCGTCCGCAACGGACTGGCCGCCCTGCCGGAGACGGTGGAGCTGATCGCCGTCCACGACGGCGTACGCCCCATGGCGAGCGCGGAACTGATCCGCCGGACGACGGAGGCCGCTGCGACACACGGAACGGCGGTCCCCGCGATCGTTCCCGCCGATTCGTTCCGCGAGACGGACGGTACAGCATCCCGGCCGACAGACCGCAGCCGGCTGCGTGCCGTGCAAACGCCGCAGGTTTTCGAAGCGGCCTTATTGCGCAGAGCCTACGAAACGGAATTTTCGCCGGCCTTTACGGACGACGCCTCGGTCGTGGAACACGCCGGCCATCCGGTCTTCCTCTGCGAGGGCGAACGCCGCAATTTCAAGATCACCGCTCCCGAAGACCTCGTACTGGCCGAAGCGCTCCTCGCGGCGGACGACGAGCGGGACGAGACGGGCGGACAACCGGCCAATGCGGACGAGAAGCCGAACGAAACGGACGTGATGCCCGGCGAAGCCGCAGCGAACGGCGAACCGATACGTTCCGACGACCGGACGGCGTCTGCCGTACAGACCGGCTTTCTGCGGGACACGCCTGCAGGGAGTACCGTCGCGCAGGATACAAGCACAGCGGATACCGCCATGCAACAAAACACGTCCGCCGGATATGCCGGTGCGGCAGCCCGCAAACCGGCATCCGGAAACAGAGGGCCGGAAAAGACAACCGTTCCGGCAGGCCGGGCGGCCAAACCGGCGGAACCGGAGCAAACGGCAACACCGACGGTGCATCCGGCCGATAAGACGGCATCGGAGCAGCTATCGAACAGCGGCGCAGCACATCCGGTCGCACATACGAGCAGAACGTCGCAGTACAGGACGAGCGCCCCGCATCCGGCCGAAACGTCAGCCGACCTCCCGACGGCGACAGGGGCCGAAACATCCGGCTCCGCCCCCGACGACGATTTTTTCGGCGGCGGCGCCGGAGCGATCCGATAAGACGCGAATCATGGAGACGATTTACAAATACCGGTTCGGACGACGAACCCTCTATTGGACGGCTATCTACTTCGTTTTCTTCGCACTGCTGGGCGGATTGCTCTACCACCTCTACGAAGGAGGTTATCTCTCGGCATGGTTCACATCGTTCGTGGCGGCTGTCGTCGCCCTCATGTCGCTCTCGATCCCCCGCAAGATCGTGGTAACGGACGACAGGATCGAGGTTCGCTGTCTGCTCGACATCACCGAGCTCCGCCTCAGCGAAATCGCCTCCGTGCGCCGCGTTCCGCCTCGTGAGATGAAGTGGATGCTTCCCCTGTTCGGCGGCTGCGGATTCTTCGGCTATTACGGCCACTACCTTGACCTCAAGGATTTCGACCGGGTGCGCATCTATGCGTCCGAATGGCGCAACTTCGTGGAAATCACCGATATTTACGAGGAGCGGCTCTATGTTTCATGCGCCGACGCCGACCGATTGGTCGCCCAGCTCGCCCCGCACGGCGTCAAAGGGTTCGACACGGAAGCGACCGACGTACCGAAAGAATGAACGCGGAGCCGGTCCGGCATCAAAAATCTCACCCCCGACGAAACGAACTCCGTCAGGGGTGCTTCTTATTTTCGAAGGCCCGCCGAGCGGTCCCGAAATCCCAAGCTCGAATCCGGCGATCGGCCATGTTTCCGCGAAACGCGGTCCGGCCGTCCGGTCAGTTCACATTCGGCAGGAACGAATAGTCGCGCGAATAGCCGAGCATCTGCTGCGTGTAATCGCAGGGATAGACGATCTTCACATCCGCCACCCGGCCGTCCTGCTCCACGAGTTCGAACTCGGGATTCACGAACCCGCCGTAAGGTTCGATGCCGAGCGCATCGTAGCGTTCGCGGACCTCGCGGTGGAGCTCCGGATCGACCTGCACGCCGTACTGCTCGACGAGCGCCGCACCCGCTTCGTAGTCGCCCTCCGACTTGATGCGCTGCACCTCGCGGAGCATCCGTCCGAAGAGCGTGCGGAGCCGGTCGAAATCGTTGACCACCACATAGGTCTTGCCGGCCTCCTCGACCCACTCGATCACACGGTCGTCTTTGCCGCGCTCGAAGCACCACTCTGCGATGAGTTTGCGGTTGCGCATGTGCGCCTCCTCGACGTTCTTGCCCGGTTCGATACGCGCGAGCTGCGTCATCAGACCGTTCATGATGTAGTTGGCGTACTGCGCCTTGGCCACATCCATCGACGGTACGACTCCCAGTTCGACGAGTTTCGGATCGCCCAGATAGTAGAGCGCGAAGAGGTCGGCGCGAGCCTCTTCGAGCGTCGAGCCGTAGCTCTTCAGTTCACCGCCCTTCACGCCGGGCGCCAACTGTCCCGAACCGTGGCCCAGACACTCGTGCAGATCGGTATGCAGATCGTCGCCCAGTTTGCCGTACTGCTCGATGCGTGCACGGTCCTCGGGCCGCAGCATGAACTCTTCGAGGAAGCCGTTGCCCAGCGCCGCCTGTTTGTAGGCATAGGTGATGTTGTCGATCGTAACCGACTTCGATCCGTACTCTTTGCGGATCCAGTCGGCATTGGGCAGGTTGATGCCGATCGGCGTCGAGGGATAGCAGTCGCCGCCCAGCATCGCCACGGTGATGACCTTGGCCGACACGCCCTTCACCTGTTTTTTCCTGTACTCCGGCGCCACGGGCGAGTGGTCCTCGAACCACTGCGCATTCTCCGAAATGATCTCCGTGCGGCGGCATGCTTCACGGTCCATGAAGTTCACGTTGGCCTCCCACGACGCTTTGCGGCCCAGCGGATCGCCGTAGTCTTCGATGAAGCCGTTGACGAAATCGACGTTCGAAAGCGTATCCTTCACCCAGTGGATGTTGTAGCGGTCGAACTCGCGCAGATCGCCCGTTTTATAATAGGTAATGAGATGCGCGATAGTCGTTTTCTGCGGCTCTTTCGCCACTTCCGCAGCCTTTTCGAGCCAGTAGACGATGCGTTCGATGGCAGGCGAGTACATCCCGCCTACGCGCCAGACGCGCTCGGCGATCGTCCCGTCGGCCTGTTTCACCAGCTTCGAGTTGAGCCCGTAGGAGACCGGCTCGGGATCGCGGGGATCGGCCATGTCGGCATAGAACTTCTCGGCTTCGGCCTGCGTAACCCCCTCGTAGTAGTTGCTGCCCGATGCGGCGACCATATCCACGCCGGCGGTCTGATCGAGCCGCTTGGGGCAGACCTCCGGATCGAAGATGGCCGTGCAGACTTCGCGGCGCAGCGTGTTCAACTCGCCGAACCGCTCCTCGGGAATGGTCTCGATGACGTCGAGCAGATAGCCCTCGGTGAATTCGGGCACGAACTTGTCGTTCGAATAGTGATGATGGATGCCGTTGGCGAACCAGACCTTTTTCAGGTACTTTTCGAGCGCTTTCCACTCGGCGCATTCGCGGTCGCCCGCATAGTTCTCGTAGACCGTTTCGAGCGTGCGGCGCACGGGCAGATTGTACTTGCAATTCTGGTCGTAGAGGATGTCGCGGCCGCACTTCGCGGCCTCGGCCAGATAGTAGACGAGCTCCTTCTCGTCGAGCGGAAGCTCGGCGAAGCCCGGGACCTCGTAACGGATCACCTTGATGTCGTCGAAGCGGTCGACGATCCACGGAGCCGTCTGCGGCTCGTCGGCGCAGGAGCTCGAAGCAGCGGTAAAAAGTGCCATAGATGCGATTGTAACGATTTTTTCCATATCGTTCGGGTTCATTTCGGTGTGCAAGGACAGTGCAGCCCGGTTTCGGGAGCAAACCGTACGGGGTCATGCCGAGACGGCCTCTGTCCGAGCGCGCGTTTATCCGGGAACAAATATAATGAAAAAAACGTTCGCCGCAAAGACGCCGACGTTTCGGCGCACCCGTCATGCCGGCGGCCGTCCTCCGGATTGCGGACGGTCGCGGAGCGAATACGCGGAACCGACGCCGGAAGGCCGGCACGAGACAGCTCTCCAGCATGCAGCACAGGACGGCGCGGGACAGCGAGGGGCACGACACGGAACGGACGTCGGCGTAAATTTGCTGCGTAACATCGGGCATAATCCGCTCTAACCCGGCATGCGGACGCTGTGCGAGCGGGCAGAGCGCATACCGGGTACGGAGAGCCGCGCCGAATACACGGTTCGCCGCGGGTTTGCCGCGGCGAACCGTCCTCGGACCGGCATCCCGAGATCAGAGGTCGTAACTCAGACGGATGTAGAAGACGCCGTTCCGGAGTTTGACATCGCTCTCATAGAGATTCTTATTGATATTCAGCAATCCCTGATCGTAACCGATGCCGATGCCGTAATGCCGTTTCAGCACTGCATCGACCCCGAAGCGCAATCCCAGATCCGAGCGTTTCAAGGCTTTCCGCCCCTCGACTTTGGTATTGAAATAGTCGAACCTGCGGCCTTCGTACTCCAGCACGACACCCTCCGCCTTCGCATTGGCGAACAGCCCCAGCGCATAGTAGAAGCCGACCTCGGGGCGAATCGAAACCATGCGGCCGCAGTCGATCCGGCGCTCAACGCAAGAGGCAGCTGCAGATAATAGAGGTTGTCCGTCGCGCCGTCGCTCTCGCCGCCGCGCCCCGTAAAATCCAGTCCGGTCCGAAAATAGAGCGGCACGGCACGCGCCACGCGCGTCGAAAGCGTGAAGCCCGCCTGAAACTGCGGTTGCGAGTTCGCCGCAACCGCTCCGCCCGTGGCGCTCGCACGTTCACAAGCCAGATTCAGGCCGGCGTGAACGCCCCATTCGAGCGGCTGCGCTCCTGCGGTAAAGTGCATGGCGGCCACGGCCGCGGTCAGAAGCAAAAGTTTTTTCATCGTCATTATCGGTTCGAGTCTCCCGGGCTTCGGAGGAGCCGTTCCACAAAACGGGTACGGAAGCCGCCCGCCGCCGGGGAGGGGCGGGTGTTCCCGACAGTTCGTGTTGCAACGATGCGAAAATAAGAAATTCCCCCCCCCGCAAATTTTTCGCAGGAAAAATCCGAACAATATCGTCTCGGACAGACGCAAAACCCTATCAAAAGCCTGCAATCGTACAACTTAGCACGTCATACGCAACCCGCACCGCACCTCCCCGCATTACCGCCTCCGCCCGTTCGAACGCCTCACCCGCCCCACCGCACGACAAGCGGTTCCGAACCGTTTTTCCTACCCGCGGCGCTTTTTATCCGATTTTCCTTCGTTATATCTTTTCTAATTTCTAACTTTGCCGCGCTGAACGGAAAGCAGCATTTCGCAATGAAAATATTCCATACGGTAAAGGAACTTCGCGCTGCGCTCGACGGGCGGGAGCAGTCGGCCCTCGGATTCGTTCCGACGATGGGCGCCCTGCATGCGGGACACCGCTCGCTCGTGGAACGCGCCCGCCGAGAGAACGACACGGTGGCGGTGAGCGTCTTCGTCAACCCCACGCAGTTCAACGATAAAAACGACCTCGGGCGCTATCCCCGTACGCCGGAAGCCGATGCCCGTCTGCTCGAAGAGGCCGGTGCGGACTTCGTGCTGATGCCATCGGTCGAGGAGATCTACCCCGAACCCGATACGCGCGTGTTCGACTTCGGACAGATCGACAAAGTGATGGAAGGCGCTACGCGGCCGGGCCATTTCAACGGCGTGGCGCAGGTCGTCAGCCGTCTGTTCGACATCGTGCGCCCCGCGCGCGCCTACTTCGGCGAGAAGGACTTCCAGCAGATCGCCGTCATCAGGGCGATGGTCGCTCAGCTCGGACTGCCGGTCGAGATCGTGGAGTGCCCCATCGTCCGCGGCGACGACGGTCTGGCCCTCTCGTCGCGCAACACGCTGCTCGATGCGGAGCACCGCGCCGCCGCACCTCACATCTACGCTTCGCTCCGGGCCGGCGTCGAAAAGTCGCACTCGATGTCGCCCGCCGAACTGAAAGCATGGGTTACGGCCGAAGTGGAACGCGATCCGCACCTGAAAGTGATCTATTTTCAGACGGTGGACGCCCGGACGATGCAGGAGGTGCGCACGTGGGACGAATCGCCCCGCATTCAGGGCTGCATCGCCGTACAGGCCGGCTCCGTGCGCTTAATCGACAACATACGTATCCGATAATGAAATTTCAGATCGAAGTAATCAAGTCCAAGATCCACCGCGTAACCGTTACGCAGGCGAACCTGAACTACGTGGGCAGCATCACCATCGACGAGGCGCTCATGGAGGCTGCGAACATGATCGAAGGCGAGAAGGTCCAGATCCTCGACATCAACAACGGCGAGCGTTTCGAGACCTACATCATCCGGGGCGAACGCGGCAGCGGATGCATCTGCCTCAACGGAGCCGCAGCCCGCAAGGTACAGGTGGGCGACGTAGTGATCATCGCCTCCTACGCGCTGCTGGATTTCGAAGACGCCAAGCAGTTCAAGCCGTGGATCGTCTTTCCCGACACGGCGACCAACCGGCTGATCCGGTAAGAGCATCGGCGCGCGTCTTCGGCATCCCGGGCGCACTCGGGAGCGACCCGGACATCGCCTCACGAAAACACCCCTAAAAATCAGGGGAAGCGTTTCCGGCATGCCGGCCGCAGAACCGAATGCCGTTCGAGCCATGCCGAGCCGGAAAAGCGGTTCCCCTCCGGCGATCCGGGACAACGGCGCTCTCACGGCACGGTTCTCTATTGGAAGCCGTTCGAAAGCATCCTTTCGGCCCTGCGCAACATCGTTTCGAATCCGTCCGCATCGTAACCGGACGAAAGCGCCACGACACATCCGTCGGCATCCAACAGGTAATTGCGCGGCACGGTCTGCTCGGCATACAGTCCGAAGATCGCACCGTCGGGATCGAGTCCCATAGGGAATCGGAGGCCCGACTCCTCGCGGAAAGCCGCCAATTCCTCCCTGCTCTCGCCGCGCGAGACGGCGAGCGACACGAACGCACGATCGGCGAAACGCTCCAGCACCTCGACCGGCATGACTGCCAGCTCCGCCCGGCACTCGGGACACCACGACGAAAAGAAGGTCAACAACACGACATTGCCGCGCAAATCCGAAAGGCGCACTGTTCCGCCGTCGAACAGCTCGACCGTGAAGTCGGGGGCCGCATCCCCCGCCTGTACGCGCGAAGCCGCTCCGGGCTCCTCCTCGCTGATACAGGCTCCGGCCAGACCGACCGACAGCACGAGCGCCCGTTTCACCGCACGGCGAGCCATCGCATACACCGTCCCTGCGAGACGGCCGGCGATCGCACGGTTTTCCGCGGTCCGGCTGGCGACACGGTCGCCGGTCGGACCGCAAGTTATTCGGATCAAACGCATCATGGGAACAAACTTACGGAAAATCTCTGGAATATCCGCCGAATTGCAGCAGATTAACGCAACAGGATTTGATAATTAGGGAGTTAGAAGAAAAACGCAGAAGTTGGGCAGACAGTTGAAAACCGTCTTAAAGCAGATTAAAGCAAAAGAACGGTTTCCTAATCATTACCCGATGAAAGTGCAGATTTAACAGTCCCTGTTTCATTTTGCGGCGTTCTGCGCAGCTTTGCTTATCAATAGGTAACTCGTTGATTTATAGTTTTGCAACCAAAAAGAAACGAGTATGGCAAGAAGCACAT
>HHCFR02800__coassemble_1058_pt1 | contig 36014 bp, 27 predicted proteins | sample HHCFR02800__metabat2_low_PE_073 | metagenome-assembled genome bin HHCFR02800 | reverse complement strand
GGATTCGAACCCGCGACCCTCAGCTTGGGAAGCTGATGCTCTACCGACTGAGCTATTTCCGCAGAGCGCAACCGCCCACCGGGCGAATTGCTTCGGCAAAGATAATCCCAATTCCGGATATTTGCAACCCTTAGCCCAAGAGTTTTTCGAGTGCGGCGATATTTTTTTCGCTTCGGAGCGCCTTGCCCTCGGGCGTATAGAGGTCGTCGAGACGTTCCCTGTAACGCTCCTCGACTTTGTTGCGGACGATTTTCATCGTACTGTTCACCAATCCGTTCCGTTCGCTGAACGGCTCGTCGACGATCGCCAGCGCCGAGGGGAGCCAGCGGTCCGGGAATTGGCCTGCGCAGACCCCGCCCTTGCGGTATTTGCCGATCTCGGCGCCGAGCAGGTCGGCCGCGGCCTCCGCACGTTCGCGGCCCGACAGTCCGCGCAATTCGCGCAGCAGCGCCTCGCGGTTGGGGACGACCAGCGCCGTGGTGTAGGGATTCTGGTTGTTGTGTACGACGATCTGGTCGATCAGCGGCGACTTGTCGACGATGGCCTCCTCCATTCCCTCGGGACTGTACTTCTCGCCGTCCGATGCGATCAGGAGGCTTTTGAACCGGCCCAGCACATAGAGAAAACCGTCTTCGGTGAGGTAGCCCATGTCGCCCGTGTGGAGCCATCCGCCGCGCAGCGTTTCGGCCGTGGCTCCGGGGTTCTTCCAGTAGCCCGCCATGACGTTTTCGCCGCGCACGACGATCTCGCCCTTCTGCCCGTGCGGCAGTTCGCGCCCCTCTTCGTCGAAGATGCGCACGTCCAGCGGAATCAGGATCCTGCCCGACGATCCGAAACGGTGCCCATGCTTCTTGGGCGAGTTGGTCGAGATGACGGGCGTCGCCTCCGAAAGGCCGTATCCCTGAAACATCGGGATGCCGATCGCATAGAAGAAGCGTTGCAGCTCGGAATCGAGCAGCGCGCCGCCGCCCACGAAGAATTTCAGCTCGCCGCCGAAAGCCTCGCGGACCTTGCGGAACAGCAGCAGGTCGAACAGCCCGACCGCCGGAGCCAGCGCGATCCGCCATCCGCGGCCTCGGTCGTATCCGTCGGCGTTGTAGGCGTAGGCCGTGCGCAGTCCGAACCGGAACAGCCGTTCGGCGAGCGCTCCCTTGGCGCGGACGGAGGCTTCGATGTTCTTGCGGAAGTTCTTGGCCAGCGCCGGCACCGAGAGCAGGAAGTGCGGTTTCACTTCGCGGATGTTCTGCGGGATGTTGCGCAGCGTCTCGGCGGGCGTTTGACCCACCTTGACCGTGGCGACCGTAGCGCCGCAGGCGATCATGATGTAGAATCCGACCACATGGGCGAAGCAATGGTCCAGCGGAAGGATGATGAGCGTGCGGTACCACGACGGGATGTCGATGCGCGTGAGCGACTGCTCGACGTTGGCCGTGTAATTGCGGTGCGTGAGCACCACGCCTTTCGGGTCGGCCGTGGTGCCGGACGTATAGGTGATCGTGGCGATATCCTCGTTGCGGATGGCGCGGCCCGTTTCGAGGAATTCCGTTTCGTGCGCCGCCAAGTGGCTGCGGCCCATGCGGCGGAGGGTGCCGAGCGCCGTCTCGCCGTGCTGCAATTCGATGTGCCCCAAGACGACGATGTGTTCTACCGCGGGCAGCTGCTCGCGGATGCGCCGGATCTTGGGAAGCTGTAGCTTGGAGACGAACAGCGCCCTCGCTTCGGCGTGGCGCAGACGGAACAGCAGGTCGTCGGACTCTTCGAGTTTGACCGAGAGCGGCACGCTGACGCCGCCGGCGTAGAAGATTCCCAGCTCCGACACGATCCAGTCGTTGCACCCCTCGGCGAGGATTGCGATCTTGTCCTTCGGACGGATGCCGAGCGCCGCGAGCCCCGCTCCCGTTTCGACGGCCCGGACCCGGGTTTCGGCATAGGTCAGCGGTTCGAACCGCTTGTCGTGTTTTTCGAGCAGAAAAGTCTTCGCGCCGTATTTCGCGACGGACGATTCGAAGAGGTCGATGAGGGTCTTTTTCATGGGTCAGTCCATTTTCAGCACGGCGAGGAAAGCCGACTGCGGAACCTCTACGTTGCCGATCTGCCGCATGCGCTTCTTGCCCTTCTTCTGCTTTTCGAGCAGCTTGCGCTTGCGCGAGATGTCGCCGCCGTAGCACTTGGCCGTTACGTCCTTGCGCACGGCCTTGACCGTCTCGCGGGCGATGATCTTGGCGCCGATGGCGGCCTGTATGGCGATGTCGAACTGCTGGCGCGGGATCAGCTCCTTGAGCTTTTCGCACATCTTGCGGCCGAAGTCGTAGGCGTGGTCGGCATAGATGAGCGACGAGAGGGCGTCGACCGGCTCGCCGTTGAGCAGGATGTCCAGTTTGACGAGTTTCGAGAGCTGGAATCCCGTGCGGTGGTAGTCGAACGAAGCGTAGCCCTTGGAGATGCTTTTGAGCTTGTCGTAGAAGTCGAAGACGATCTCCGACAGCGGCATGTCGAAATTGACCTCCACGCGGTCCTGCGTGATGAAGGTCTGGTTCTTGAGCACGCCCCGCTTGTCGATGCAGAGTTTGATGACGTTGCCCAGAAACTCCGATTTGGTGATGATCTGCGCCAGAATATAGGGCTCCTCGATCCGGGCGATCTTCGTAACCTCGGGCAGCCCCGAGGGGTTGTGCACTTCGAGTACGGCGCCCTGCGTGGTCGTGATGCGGTAGGAGACGTTCGGCACGGTGGTGATCACGTCCATGTCGAATTCGCGGTAGAGACGCTCTTGGATGATCTCCATGTGCAGCAGTCCGAGGAACCCGCAGCGGAACCCGAAGCCGAGCGCCAGCGAACTCTCCGGCTCGAAGGTGAGCGAGGCGTCGTTGAGTTGCAGCTTTTCGAGCGAAGCGCGGAGGTCTTCGTACTGGTCGGCCTCGACGGGATAGACGCCCGCGAAGACCATCGGCTTCACGTCCTCGAAACCGGCGATGGCCTCGGCGGCCGGACGCTCCACCGAGGTGATCGTGTCGCCCACCTTGACGTCCGCCGAGCTTTTGATGCCCGAGCAGATGTAGCCCACGTCGCCTGCCCGGATCTCGTCGCGGGGCTGCATCTTGAGCTTGAGCACCCCCACCTCGTCCGCGTCGTAGCGGCTGCCGGTGTTGAAGAATTTCACGCGGTCGCCCTTGCGGAGCGTGCCGTTGAAGACGCGGAAGTAGGCGATGATGCCGCGGAAGGGGTTGAACACCGAGTCGAAGATCAGCGCTTGCAGCGGTGCGTCTTCGTCGCCCTTCGGAGCGGGAATGCGGTGCACGATGGCCTCCAGCACCTCTTCGATGCCCTGCCCCGTTTTGCCCGAGGCGAGCAGGATCTCCTCTTCCCGGCAGCCGATCAGGTCGATCACCTGATCCTTCACTTCGTCGATCATGGCCGACTCGACGTCGATCTTGTTGAGCACGGGGATGATCTCCAGATCGTGTCCCACGGCCAGATAGAGGTTCGAAATGGTCTGCGCCTGAATACCCTGCGTGGCGTCCACCACGAGCAGCGCCCCCTCGCACGAAGCGATCGCGCGCGAGACTTCGTAGGAGAAGTCGACGTGGCCCGGGGTGTCGATCAGGTTCAGCGTGTAGCGCTGCCCGTCGCGGGCGGTGTATTCCATCTGTATGGCGTGGCTCTTGATGGTGATGCCCTTTTCGCGTTCGAGCTCCATGTCGTCGAGCACCTGCGCCTGCATTTCGCGCTGTCCCAGCGTATTGGTTTTCTCCAGCAGGCGGTCGGCCAGTGTCGATTTGCCGTGGTCGATGTGGGCGATGATGCAGAAGTTGCGTATGTTTTTCATCCTGTTTTACGGGGAAATTTTCCTCGCAAAGATAGTAAATGCCGCGGGCATATGCAAACGGAGCCGGAAAACAATTACGGAGCGCTGCGGATGCCTCCGGAGCCCTTTTCGGGCGCGGCCATACGGAAGGCGAACGAAAGAACGGCGATTTTTGATCCGCCGAATACCGTTTCGGATTCCGGGAAAACCGCCTCTCCGTCTTTTTTCGAATCCGACGGGGCGGACGCACGGAAGAGGCTGCGGATCCGGCCCGGTCCCGCGGCGCTAAACGATGAAAAGCATGCGGGTCCGGAAATTTTTCGTATATTTGTCCGCATTAACCGGCTATAACATATAGATCCAACGATATGAATATCTCTTACAACTGGCTGCGGCGCTATCTCGACACGACCCTTACGGCCGAACAAATCGCGGTGATACTGACCGACATCGGTCTCGAAGTCGAAAGTTTCGAAAAGGTCGAAACCGTCCGGGGCGGCTTGCAGGGCGTCGTGGTGGGCGAAGTACTCGCGTGCGAGGATCATCCCGATTCGGACCACCTGCATATCACGAAAGTCGATGTCGGGACGGGCGAACCGCTGCCGATCGTGTGCGGAGCCGCCAACTGCCGTGCGGGCCTCAAGGTGCTGTGCGCCACCGTCGGCGCGGTGCTCTACCCCGGCGGCGGCGACGAGCGGTTCAAGATCAAGCGCAGCAAGATCCGCGGCGTCGAGTCGCTCGGCATGCTTTGCGCCGAGGACGAGCTGGGCATCGGCACGTCGCACGAGGGCATCGTGGAGCTGCCTGCCGATGTGCGGGTCGGCATGCCGGCCCGGGAGTATCTCCGGATCGAGGACGACTATCTGATCGGCATCGGGCTGACACCCAATCGGGTGGACGCCGCATCGCACATCGGCGTGGCCCGCGATCTGGCGGCCTACCTGACGGCCCACGGCACGCCGACCGAGGTGAAGTGGCCCGACGTGTCGGCCTTCCGGGTCGACAACCGCGATCTGCCGATCGAGATCGTCGTGGAGAATGCCGAGGCGGCGCCCCGCTATGCGGGTATCACGGTCAAGGGGTGCAAGATCGGCCCGTCGCCCGAGTGGATGCAGAACTGCCTGCGTGCCGCGGGCATCCATCCCAAGAACAATCTGGTGGATATCACCAACTTCGTGCTCTTCGAGCTGGGCCAGCCGCTCCATGCGTTCGACGCATCGAAGATCGAGGGGCGCAAGATCGTGGTCCGGACCTGTGCGGAAGGGACGCCGTTCGTTACGCTCGACGGCGTGGAGCGCAGGCTGAGCGACCGGGATCTCATGATCTGCTCCGCCGAGCGCCCCATGTGCATCGCGGGCGTATACGGCGGTCTGGATTCGGGCATCTCCGACCGGACGACCGACGTATTCATCGAGAGTGCCTATTTCAACCCCGTGTGGGTGCGCAAAACGGCCAAGCGCTTCGGGCTCAATACCGACGCTTCGTTCCGCTACGAACGCGGCATCGACCCCCGCATGCAGGCCTATGCCGCCAAGCGCGCCGCCCTGCTCTTCCGGGAACTGGCCGGCGGCGAGATCGCGAGCGACCTCATCGACATCTGCCCCGAGCCCGCCGGGGATTTCGTATTCGACGTCTCGTTCGCGCGGATCGACGCCCTCGTGGGCAAACCCATCCCCGCCGAGACCGTCCGGACGATTCTCGGGGCGCTGGAGGTGCGGGTGCTCGCCGAAAAGGAGGGGGTGCTGACCGTGGCCGTTCCGCCCTACCGCGTGGACGTGCGGCGGGAGGCCGACCTCATCGAAGACATCCTCCGCATCTACGGTTACAACAACGTGGAGATTCCGGCACACGTGCATTCGACCCTCTCCTATGCGCCCAAACCGAATCGGGAGAAACTGGCGGATCGGGCGGCCGATTTTCTCACGGCGAACGGCTTCACGGAGATCATGTCCAACTCGCTGACGAAAGCCTCCTACTACGAGGGGCTGTCCGCTTATCCGGCCGAACGCTGCGTGCGCATCCTCAATCCGCTGAGCGCCGACCTCGGCGTGATGCGCCAGACGTTGCTGTTCGATACGCTGGAGGCCGTGCAGCTCAATGTCAACCGCCGCCATGCCGACCTGAAGCTCTACGAGTTCGGCAACTGTTATTTTTACGACGCGACGCGACGCAACGCCGACGACCGCCTCGCTCCCTACTGCGAGACCTTCCGCCTCGCGGCGGCCGTAACGGGCAACGCCGTCGTGCAGTCGTGGAACGAGCGCCCCGGGGCCGCGTCGTTCTTCACGCTGCGGGCCGTGGCCGAGAAGCTGCTGCGCCGTTTCGGGATCGACATCTATGCGCTGCGCACCGAACCGCTCGAAAGCGACCTCTTCGCCGAGGGGCTCTCGCTGTCGCTGGGTGGCAGGGAGCTGTTGCAGATCGGCGTGGTCAGCCCCCGGCTGTGCCGCCGTTTCGATCTGAAGCAGGAGGTTTATTTCATGGAGATGAATTTCGACGTGCTGGTGCACTCGACCGAAAAACATAGGATCGCCGTACAGGAGCTCTCGAAGTTCCCGGAGGTGCGGCGCGATCTGGCGCTGCTCGTGGATCGTTCGGTAACGTTCGCCGCACTGCGCGACGTGGCGTTCGCCGCGGAGCGCAAGCTGCTGCGGAGCGTTACGCTCTTCGATGTCTACGAGGGCGACAAGCTCCCCGAAGGCAAGAAATCCTATGCGCTGGGCTTCGTGCTCGAAGACCGCGAGCGCACGCTCGACGAGAAGACGATCGAGAAGGTCATGTCGAACCTCACGCGCCAGTTCGAGCACTGCTGCGGCGCCCGGGTGCGGGGGTAGCGGCCGCCGCGGGGCGAGGCTGAAGGGCTGTCCGCGACTTGTCGGACAGCCCTTTTCCATGGTACGGCCGCTCGAAAGCTTTTCCGAACGGGCAATTCCCGCAGGGTTGAAATAACTCGTCGGGCGCCCTTTCTCTTTTCCGTGTTCGTGCTCCCGCTTGAGACCGATTCGGAACGTACGATCCCCGCACGGCAGAATACCGCTCGGCCGCCCTCGTTTTTCCCGGCCGCAGGTCGTCGGGGGTCGAGGCCCCCGCCCGCACCGACGAATCGAGACCGTTGTCCGCGGTCGGTGCCGGGATCGGGGCATGACCGGAGGGGCCGCGACCGCCCGGGCGGGCATACCGGACACGGATCCGGCGAAGCCGCTCCGCCCGCAAATGCGGGGTGCGCCTTCATCGGGGCGTTTCAGGGAATGAAGGGAAGAGCGTCGGCAGCAGCGGCGCGAATCCGCGTGCGCGGGTTCTCTGTTCCGCCGGAAGTTGCCGGTTCGTAACGGAGGGGCGCTTCCGTCGCGGGGCTGCGGGGACGCGGGAGCGATACAGTGAGTGCGGCGATGCACGGCTGCCCGCACTCGACGACGCACGGGGCGTCTGCTCGAATGCGGCGGCCCGCCGTGAGTACGGGTCGCCGGACGATTTAGCGACGGACGGGCATATGCGCGTATTCGGATACGGGTACCTGTTTCTCAGGCCGTTCTCGTCCTGCGCGAAGACCCGATCGTCTGCCGCGTCTCTTGTCCGGCAGCTGCGGCGCTTCGGTTGCGGCGCGTGCTGCCGGTTCAGAGTACGGGTTTGATCCGCGGCGGCTGGATGGTTACGAACGCGCAGCCGTTGTCGTCGCACGTCGAGACGATCCGCACCGAGCGCAGCGGTCGCGCGGGATGCAGCGTAACGCTCCCCTTCTCCAGTTCGCCCGCCCGTTCGAAGTGCGTGCCGTCGTAGGAGATTTCGGCATAGCCGGTCGTTACGATCGTCTTGGGAACCTGCAGATGTCCCGTCTGTAGGAACACTTCGCGGCACCGCACGGGTTCGGCGAAGTCGTAGCGGATCCAGTCGCCCTGCCGGCAGGCGCGGGCGGTGCGGGCGACGCCCCGGTATTTTTCGACATTGGCATAGGGAATCCGCCGGCTCTCGCCCATGGAGGTGGCGAGCGTTAGCGCCGGTGCGATCGTGCGGTAGTAGGCCGCGGCGCCGACCTCGGCGCTGCGCCCCGTGCCCTGCCGCGCACGGAACAGGTAGCGGTGCGGTGCGTCCGTGCGGATCGGACGGGTGTAGCGGTGTTCGACGGTGTCGCCCTCCAACCTGTAATAGAGCTCGGCCTCCGTGTCCGGTGCGGTCGCCGTAAGTGCGCCTTCGCCATACTGCACGACCGGCGGAAAGAGCCGGAAGCGGATGTCCATTGCCGTCAGACGGTCGTAGTGTTCCTCCCGAAGCGTCTCGCTGAATGCCTCCCAACCTTCCGCGTTGCCGTGCCAAGCCTGCTCGGCGAGGGCGCAGATGCGCGGATAACACATGAAATCGAGGTAGTCGGGCCGTTCGGGTTCGTGCGAGACGTAGGCTTCGGTCCAGAACGCACCCTGAAAGCCCAGAATCCGGCACCGTTCGTCTGCCGTAAGTCCCTCCGGCAGAGTGTATTCGTAGGTCTCTTTCGCATCGAACACCGCGGCCCAGCTGTGGCCTTCCTCGTGCGGGGTCTGCCTCATGTCGAAGTAGAAGCTTTGCGCCGGCATGACGACCGTCGGATAGCCCGCGGCGAGGGATTCGCGCACGGCCTTCGTACTCTCCCAGCCGTGGACGCGGGTCGTGCGGGGCAGCGTGCCGGTGCGCACCGCCTCGTTCCACACGGCGGGCAGCTTCCCGTGGCGGGCCAGAATGGCGGCCGTGCGCTCCATGAAATACTCCTCCAGCCGGTGCGGATCTTCCGTCCCGAGGCGGCGCATCAGCGCCCGGCAGTCGGGGCAGCGCTTCCACTGCGACGCCTCGACTTCGTCGCCGCCGATGTGGATGTAGGGCGACGGGAACAACGCGCACACCTCGCCCAGAATGTCTTCGAGCAGCGCGTAGTTCTCCTCGCGGGCCACGCACCATGCCGAACGCTCGTCGTAGCCGTTCGACGCGGAGGTGTCGGGCGTGTAGCGGCAGAGTATCTCGGGCCTCACGCGGGCGATGTTGCGGCTGTGGCCCGGCAGGTCGATTTCGGGGATGATCTCGATGTTGCGCAGGGCGGCATAGTCCGCCAGCTCGCGCAGCTCCTCCTGCGTGAAGTAACCGCCGTACTTCTCGTCCCACTTGCCGTAGACGGGCCGCACGGGCGAATCCCCGCCGCGGAAGCCGCCGACGGCGGCCAGTTCGGGGTGGGAGCGGATTTCGATCCGCCACCCTTCGTCGTCGGACAGATGGAGGTGCAGTTTGTTGATCTTGTGGCAGGCCAGTCCGTCGATGAAGCGCTTCACCGCTTCCGGTCCGATCCACGTGCGGGCCACGTCGAGGTGCATGCCCCGGTAGGCATAGCGCGGAGCGTCGGCGATCTCGCAGCAGCCGAGCCGCACGGGGTAGTCCGGTGTGCGGGCATAGACCTCGGGAGGCAGGAGTTGGAAGAGGCTCTGCATGCCGTTGAAGACGCCGCCCGTGTCTCCCGCCTCGATTTCGATGCGCGAGGGCAGGATGCGGAGCACGTAGGCTTCGGGGGTGTAGCCCTCGTCGAGCCGCAGCACGAGGGCCCGATCCGACGAGCGCGCGGCGTCGCACGGGAGCCCCAGCCGTTCGCCGAGGTAGGCGGCCAGCTGGCCGAGCCGCGGATCGAACGTGATCGTCGTCGCGCTGTCCAATACGAAAACGCCCTCTCGGTGCGTTATGTGCGAGGGCGTGGGCAGGATGCCTGCCGCTGCGATGCGTGCGGTCAGCAGCGTCGCCAGCAAAAGTCCGAGTTTCATGAGCTGTCGCGAAATCGTCGAATTTTTTTCTTCCATTTCCCGCCTCGGCAGGTGCCCGGACGAACGGTTTTGCATCGGGTTCGGCGAAATGATTCGGTCGCCCCTCCCCTGCCCGCTCCCCGTCGGTCCCCCTCCCCTGCCCGCTCCCCGTCGGTCCCCCTCCCTCGGCGCCCGCCGTCCGGGATCGGAGTCGGGGAGGAAGAGCGGCGGATAGGTGTGAAATGTTTCGGACAAAGATAGCATTTTCCGCCGAATGTGCTAACTTTGCCCTGTCGAAAACATCAAAACTATGGAACAGGATAGACGCTTGGTGGCCACGGCCCGTCTGCTGGAGGTGATGAACACCCTGCGCGAGAAGTGTCCGTGGGACCGCGAGCAGACCTTCGATTCGCTGCGCAGCAACACGATCGAGGAGACCTACGAGCTGGCCGACGCGCTGCTCGATCACAATATGGAGGGCATCAAGGAGGAGCTGGGCGACCTGCTGCTCCACGTCGTGTTCTACTCCAAGTTGGGCGAAGAGGCCGGCGCGTTCGACTATGCGGACGTGGCCGACGCTCTGTGCGACAAGCTCATCTACCGCCATCCGCACGTCTACGGCGACATCCATGCCTCGACGCCCGATGCGGTGAAGGAGAACTGGGAGGCACTCAAGCTGCGCAAAAAAAAGCGCAGGAGCGGCACGCTGGGCGGCGTGCCCCGTTCGCTGCCGGCGCTGGTCAAGGCGCTCCGCATCGGCGAGAAGGCCGCCGCGACGGGTTTCGACTGGGAGCGGCGCGAAGATGTGTGGGCCAAGGTTAGGGAGGAGGCCGCCGAGGTGGAGGCCGAAATGGGTTCGCAGGACCGGGAGCGGCTCGAAGGCGAATTCGGCGACCTCTTTTTCGCACTCGTCAACGCCGCGCGCCTCTACGGCATCGACCCCGAATCGGCGCTCGAACGCACGAACAAGAAGTTCATCCGCCGCTTCAATTATATGGAGGAACGGGCTGCCGCCAAAGGACATACGCTCCACGAGTTGCCGCTCGCTGAGATGGAGGCCCTCTGGCAGGAGGCCAAAAAGACGGAATAGCCTCGGCGCTGCGCAGCGCCGGCGGCAGCGTCTTTGGCGTTTCGGGCCGCCGGTCCGTCTCCGTTCCGAGGGCGCCGTCGGGGCGGCACATGCCCTCCCCCCCCCCTTCATGCGGGAGCCGGCTCCGGGGCGGTTCGGATGCGGCGCCGCGGGCGGCAGCGGTAACGGAGTGCCGCACAGGCATGACACGATATACAGTTATCTAATTCAATTATTGAGACGACAATGGCATTGATTCGAAAAGTACGGGGCCACGAGCCCGTGATCGGCGAGAACACGTTTGTGGCGGAGACCGCCGTCATTCTGGGCGACGTAACGATCGGCCGCGACTGCTCGATCTGGTATAACGCCGTGCTGCGCGGCGACGTGAACCGGATCGTCATCGGCGACCGCACCAACATTCAGGACGGCGTGGTGCTCCACACCATCTACGACCGGGCGAAGCACCCTTCGCAGACGATCATCGGCAACGACGTCTCGATCGGCCACAACGCCATCGTCCACGGAGGCGTGATCGGCGACAACTGCCTCATCGGCATGGGGGCCACGGTCCTCGACAACGCCGTGATCCCCCCGGGCTGCATCATCGCGGCCAATGCGCTGGTGCTCTCGAACGCACGGCTCGAACCCGATTCGGTCTATGCGGGCGTGCCGGCCAAGAAGGTCAGGGAGATCACGCCCGAGCAGCGGGACGAGATCGTGCTGCGCACGGCGCACGACTACATGCTCTACGCCTCGTGGTATAAAGAGGAATAGCCGGCACGCATGGGTCGTCCGCCGAAAAGCTCCGTCTGGGTGCCGAACCTGCTGGTCGCGTTGGCGATCACGCTGGTGGTCAACTTCTCGTACCTGCTGCTGCTGATCGTCGACAGGCGCAGCGAGCCTCATCCGGCCGGCGAACGGTTCGTCGAGATGCCCGGCGAAGGGATCCTTTCGGTCGATCCCGACGGCCACGGCTACATCGTCTACGCGGGGCGGGACAGCGTCTACGTGCCCATGTCGCGCATCCGGCGCCTCGGGCTCGCGGAGGGCGACCGGCTGGTGGTGGACCTGAGCGTCCCGCGGCGCGAGGGTGCCCACTATACGATGGGCGAGGTGAAACGGCGCAACGGCGTTCCGTTCGACTACCGCGCCGTGTTCAACCGTCCGTCGGAGACCGTCGAGACCGTCCACCAACTGCTCTACTACCTCGTCTTCGCCTTCGTGCTGCTCACGATTCTCTCTTCGGGCCGCCGCCATACGGCGCCGCGCTTCGCCGTGCGCTGTGCGTGGTGTCTCGTGGCGGCCGTTGCGCTCTACATGATCGCTCCGACGATCGACTGGCGGACGGGGCGCATCGTGATGAACTTCCGGAGCGGCGGCCGTCATTTCGACTTCGTGCTGATGCTCAAGTGCTCCTTCACGCTCGTGGTGGCGATCCTCTACGGCTGGATCTACCGGCTGGGCTCCCAGCGTCAGGCGATGGCCGTCGAGAACGAACAGCTCAAGAACGAAAACCTCATCACACGTTACAATATGCTGGTGAGTCAGGTCAACCCCCACTTTTTCTTCAATTCGCTCAACTCGCTGGCGATGCTCGTGCGCGGCCGGCACGACGACAAGGCGCTGACCTACATCGACCAGCTCTCCTACACGTTCCGCTACATCCTGCAAAGCGGTCAGAATACGCTGGTGGCGCTCGACGAGGAGATCCGGTTCGCCGAGGCCTATGCCTACCTTTTCAAGATCAGATATGCCGACAAACTCTTCTTCGACATCCACATCGAGGAGCGGTACCGCACTTGGTTGCTCCCCGCGCTCACGCTCCAGCCGCTCATCGACAACGCCGTGAAACACAACACCATCACCCGGAGCAAGCCTTTCCGCATCACGATCCGGACGCACGAGGATCACCTCGCGGTTTCCAATCCGATCGTCCCCAAGCTGCAACCCGAGCCGGGCACGGGCATCGGCCTCGAAAACCTGCGCAAGCGCTGGGAGCTCATCACGGGCCGCGAAATCGAGATCCGCGATACCGGCGGCGTGTTCGTCGTGCGGCTGCCGCTGCAAAAACCGCAGATGAAATGAAAGTACTGATTATCGAAGACGAAACGGCGGCGGCCGAGAACCTCCGGGCCATCCTCCGCGAGACCGAACCCGGCGCCGAGGTGCTCGACACGCTGGAGAGCATCGACGAGAGCGTGGCATGGCTGCGCACCCGTCCCCTGCCCGATCTGATCTTCATGGACATCCATCTGGCCGACGGAGAGTCGTTCCGCATCTTCGACGAGGTCGAGGTTACGGTTCCCGTGGTCTTCACGACCGCCTACGACCGCTATGCGCTCGAAGCCTTCCGGGTCAGCAGCATCGACTACCTGCTCAAGCCGATCAATGCGGCCGACGTGTCGCGGGCGCTGGCGAAGCTCCGCCGTCTGACGGGCAGCGAGCGCCGCGAATACGGTTCGCGCGTGCGGCGCATGGCGGCGGGACAAGGCGCCGAGAGCGTCTTTCTGGTCCACGTGCGCGATCGGATCATCCCCCTCCGCCGCGAGCAGATCGCCTATTGTTACACCGCCAACGAGAAGGTTACGGCCTGCACCTACGACGGTACGGTCTATCAGCTCGACAAGACCCTCGAAGCGTTGCAGGGGATCCTTCCCGACGCCGATTTCTTCCGCGCCAACCGTCAGTTCATCGTCGCCCGCCGGGCCGTGAAGGAGATCGCCGTGTGGTTCGGCAGCCGGCTGTCGCTCCGACTTGCGGTCGAGACGCCCGAGCGGATTGTCGTGTCGAAGGCCCGCGCCCCCGAATTCAAGGCGTGGCTGCGGGCGGTCCGGCCTGCGGATTAGCCGCTTCACCCCCGGAAAATACCGTTTGGCCCGAAGTTCCGCTTCGGGCTTTTCGTTTTGGTGCTACCTTTGCATCGGGTGCAGGACGGACGGGTGTCGCAACCCGTCGAATGTACAATAAAGTTTTCAGTCGTTATGAGAAAGAGTTTTTTTGCGGCATTGTTCGCCGTATGTACGATGATCGCGGCGGATGCCGCGGCACAGCACCGCGGTCGCTCCGCCGCGATGGATCCGGATGCAAAACGTCCCACGACCGAAGAGGCGGCCCGCATGCGCACCGAGCGGATGACCGAGGCGCTGGGGCTCGATGAAACGCAGGCCCGCACCGTTTACGACCAATGTCTGCGCGAGGCTCAGTTGCAACGGCAGTTATCTGAAGTCCGACAGGAGAATGCGGCGAATATGAAGCGGATTCTCAACGAGAAACAGTATGCCGAATGGCAGCGGATGCACGAGCGCCGTCGGGGCCGCATGCACCACGGCACGAGGCCGGAAGGACCGTCCGGCGCAGCTTGCTGCGAGGGACCCTGCCCTGCGCAGAAAGAGGCGTGTCCCGCAGACTGCGGCACGCCGTCCGGCCGGTAGGCCGAAGCCGGTTGCATGGGTACCGGACCCCGGAAAGGGTGTCGGCCATACCGGCTGACACCCTGTTTTTGTCGATTCGCCCCGAAGATATGGGGAATGCGGAAGATTTGTCGTATCTTCGCCTCCCCGCAATCCAAGATAAATAAGATCCAAACAGATGAAACAGCTCGTTATCACTACACTGTTCACCTTCTTCGCAGCGGTTTCGTTCGCACAGCAAGGGACCGTTACGGCGACGGTGGTCGATGCAGATTCGAATCAGGGCATCGCAGGCGCGGTCGTGGAGGTCGCTCCCGCGCAGGCCCCCGACCGGAAAAGATTTTATACGACCGGATACGACGGTTCGCTGAGCATTCCCTCGCTCGCCTACGGCGAATACAAGGCCGTCTTCACCTTCCTCGGCTACGACAATCTGGAGAAAACCTTCACGGTCGGAGCCGACAGGACGGCGCTCGGCAAGGTGGCGATGATGCCTGCGGCCGAGCAGATCGCCGCCGTGGTGAAGGAGGCCAAGGCGCTGCGCGCGTCGCAGAAAGGCGACACGGTGAGCTACAATGCCGGCTCCTTCAAGGTTTCGACCGACGCCGACGTGGAGGGGCTGCTCAAGAAGATGCCGGGCATCACCGTGTCCGACGGTACGGTCGAAGCGCAGGGCGAGGAGATCAAAAAGGTCTTCGTCGACGGCAAGGAGTTCTTCGGCGACGACGTCGCTACGGCCATCAAGTCGCTGCCGGCCGAAGCCGTAGACCGCATCGAGGTCTACAACAAACTGAGCGACAACGCCGAATTTTCGGGCATGGACGACGGCGAAGGCTACAAGGCCATCAACATCGTTACGCGCGAGAACATGCGCCGCGGCCAGTTCGGCAAGCTCTACGCCGCCTTCGGCTACGACGCCGACACCCGAACCGAGTCCGAATTCAAGTATAATGCGGGCGGCAACGTCAACATCTTCAACGGCGACAGCCGTCTCTCGCTGCTGGCGCTGTTCAACAACGTCAACCAGCAGAATTTCTCGTTCGAGGACATCCTCGGCGTTACGGGCGGCACGCCCAGCCGCGGCATGCGTTCCTACATGACCCGTCCGCAGAGCGGCGTGGCGAAGGTCAACGCCCTCGGCCTGAACTATTCCGACACGTGGGGCAAGCGGGATCAGGTGTCGTTTCAGGGCAGCTATTTTTTCAACGGGACCCGCACGACCAACCGTTCGACCCAATACAAATGGTACGAATATCCGTCGGTCGACACCCTTTCGACCACGGGTTATTCCGACACGGAGAACTACAACCATCGTCTCAATGCCCGCATCGAGTGGAAGATTTCGGACAACCAGAACCTCATGATCCGTCCGAGCTTCAGCTACCAGTCCAACGATCCGTGGAGCACGACCGACGGCTGGCAGTTCGGCCAGAGCGGTTACAGCCTGACGCGCACTTACAGCGACGCCGCCAACAGCGGTTACAACGCCCGTCTGTTCGCCGTCTATCGGGCCAAGCTCGGCAAAGACGGCCGCACGATCACGGTGGACGGTTCGGGCCGTTACCGCGACAATACGAGCCGCTCCAATTCGGCTTCGAATACCGCCCCCATTTCGGAGGTCCGTCCTGCGATCGACCCCGCGACGGGCGAAGTGATCGACCCCGACGACTACCTCCGGATGCGCTATCTCTATAACACGGCGCCGTCGAGCAACTACGAGGTCGAGGGAAACATCACCTACACGGAACCCGTCTCGAAATACGCGCAGCTCAGCGCGCAGTATCGCGCCGAGTACGAATACCAGCAGCGCGACAAGGCCTCCTACATCACGGGCGAGGATTTCGATCCCTCGGGCATCGCCCCCGACCCGGCGCTTTCGAACTCGTACAGCAGCGGCTACATGATCCACCGCGTCGGCCCGGGCTTCCGTTATGCCAAGGACAAAAACAACATCGTGGCGAACGTCTACTACCAGCGTTCGACGCTCGACGGACAGGTCGAGAATTCCGATGCGGAGCAGATCCGCCATTCGTACAACGACTTCACCTATTTCCTGATGGGGCAGTTCAACATCAACCGCGAGAACTCCATCCGTCTGTTCGTGCGCTCCTATACGCAGAATCCCACCGTAACGAATCTGCAAAGCGTGTTCGACGTGTCGGACGCACAGTACATTTCGAGCGGCAATCCCGAGCTCAGCCCTTCGTACAGCCACCACATGATGATGCACTACATCCATTCCAATCTGGAGAAGGGGCGCACGTTCATGTGGATGTTCATGCTTCAGAACACGTCGGACTACATCACCTCGAACGTGGATTACAACGGTTCGGTTTCGATCGACGGCACGACGTACGACTATCTGCAATATTCGCGTCCGGTAAACATGGACGGATATTGGATGCTGCGCACGCATCTGAGCTACGGACTTCCGGTGAGTTTCCTCAAGTGCAACTTCAACATCATGGGCGGCATAACCTACACGCTCACCCCGAGCCGGATCAACGGCCTGCGCAACGATGCCGGCAACATGGGCTACGACCTGCGGGCGGTGCTGGGCAGCAACATTTCGGAGAACGTGGACTTCACCCTCTCGTGGGACGGCACCTACAACGTGGCCAAGAACTCGATCGCCTCGACGGGCAACAACAAGTACTTCAACCATACGGCGCAGGGCGATTTCAAGTTCGTCTTCTGGAAGGGATTCACCTTCACGGCGTCGGCGGCCTATACGCAGTACAAGGGCATCACCAACGACTACAACGACTCCTATCTTCTGTGCAGCGCCTCGATCGGCAAGAAGATTTTCCGCAACCGGCGGGGCGAGATCAGCTTCGGGGTGAACGACATCTTCAACCAGAATACGGCCTTCGTCCGCACGACGGGTTCGGGCTGGACGCAGAACGCCACCAACAGCGTGATCGGACGCTACTATCTGTTGAAGTTCACCTTCAATCTGCGGCGTTTCGGCAAGAAGGCTTCGACGAACATCGGCGACTACGAGGGGGCCGAGATGCCGACCCGGCGCCGGGGCATGATGGGCCCGCCGCCGGGCGGCCACCGCGGACCTGCGTTCTGAGCGGAATAGACCGTCCCGCGCAAGCCGTGCGCAACGGACATGGGGCTGTCCGACAAGTTTTTTCAACCCTCCGGAATTGCGTATTGGGAAAAGTTCTCAATAGCAGTACGAATGAAAAGGAGCTGTCTGACAAGTCTGATTTCAACGATTTCACCCCTGCCGGAATGAATTCCGGCAGGGGTGATTTCCGATTTTCGGGACCTGTTGGACAGCCCCATGTCGCCGAACCGCACCGCATCGGCCTCTTGGGGAGGGCTGCCCCGTTCCCGGACGGACGCAGACGCTCGAATGCCGGGGGCATCCGCCCTTCCCGCTTCTGCTTCCGGATCGCCGGTCCCGGCGGCCTTCGCCCGCACCTGAGGCACCGCACCCTTCCCCGCGTTCGACGGGCGTTCGCGGCGGGCCGGGTGCGGCTCCGCAGCCGCCCGGCGATTCGCACTGCCGCGAACGCCCGCCGGCGGCAGGTCCGGCTCTCTGCCGGCGCTGGGCGGAGCACGCTACTCCTTTCCGCACCCCGCTTTCCGAAGCACCCGGTGGATGCCGATGCAGGCCAGACCGCCGTAGACGAAGACGAGCATCCACAGGGCGCGTATTTCGGGCAGCACCTCCTCGAACGAAGCGCCCATCGAGCGGATGCGGATGAAGGCGTTCACGCCGTGGCTGCTCGGGAAGATCTGTCCGAATGCGTAGAGCCAGTCGGGTATGGCCTCCCGCGGGAACGAGATGCCGCTGAGCATCAGCATCGGAATCGAGGTCCACAAGAGCAGCAGCAGCGAATTTTCCCGATAGCGGAAGAGCGTCGATACGGCGATGCCGAAGGTGATGCACGCGAGCAGATAGGGGATCATGAAGGCTGCGATCGTCAGCGACGAACCGTTCGTCGGATAGTGGAACAGCCGGTAGTGGAGGCCGAGGATGTAGAACGTCGTTACGGCATAGATCGAAGCGTAGACGAGCGTCTTTCCCGCGACGATCGGGAGCGTCGACATGCGCGAGCGGTCCGCAGGGCAGAGTTTGCCGTACAGTCCGAATTCGCGCCATGTGCCGCCGATCATGCCGATGCCGATGAGCATCGTCTGCTGGATGATGACCATGATGATGGCCGGCATGGCGAACGTGCCGTAACCCAGATAGGGGTTGAACAGGTTGTGCGACTGGTAGATCACGGGCTGCGTCGTGGCCATGGCCTGCGGTATCTGGGCTCCCTTGGCCACCAGACGTTGGAATTCGACCATGGCGCCCGTCTGCCCGATGGTGGCGACGAGCTCCTGAAAGACCTGCCGGTACATCAGAAAATAGCTGGCGTCGACGTAGATCGCCACGTTGGCCTGCTCGCCGCCCAAGAGGCGCTTTTCGTAGTCCGACGGAATGTAGACCACGCCGTAGATCTTGCGGCCGAAGAAGAGCTCCTCGGCTTCGGCCATTCCGGTGGGCTCGTAGGCCACGTAGGTGTTCGGTCCCGCATCGAAGGTGCGGATCAGCTCGCGGCTGGTCGGCGTCCGGCACTCGTCGACGACGCCGATCGGCACGTTGCGCAGCACTTGCGGCCCGTAGGCCAGCGAGTAGAGCGTCGAGTAGATCACGAGCGCGAAGACGAGGATCAGCAGGACGCCCGCATCGCCGAAGATCGTGCGGTATTCGTTGGCGGCCACCGTGCGGAACTGCCGCCAGTAGGACGCCGTTTGGCGTGTGAATCTGCGGGCGATGCTCATATCACAACCTCCCCCAATATTTTTCTTCGGTGCCGATGCGTTTGAGCCGCGGCAGACACAGAAGCGGTAAGACGACGAAAAGCGACATGTAGCCCAGATCGGGCAGCGAATAGACGGCCGGCGCCCCGCGCAGCATCTGATCGACGCAGATGTCCGTGTAGAACGTGAACGGGAAGATGCAGCTGAAGATCCGGATTTCGGGCCACATGGCCATGATCGGGAACGTGAGACCCGAGTAGGTGAACGCCAGTACGGAGTATCCGCCGCCGATCGAGAGCGAGAGCCGCAGGTTGCTCAGCAGCGAGACGATGCAGACGCCGATGGCGGCATAGCCGGCCACGAAGAGCAGGTTGGCGAGCATCAGCACCCCGAGGCTTCCGTTGAGCGGCACGCCCACGACCTTGAAGATGATGACGAACATGGCCATCGAGACGAGGAACATCGTCGTGAGGATGGGCAGCAGCTTGCCTGCGAGCGCCGCGACGACCGAGCCGCCGCCCGTGTCGAGCCACTCGCGCGCGGTTCCGTGCTTGAGTTCGTTGCCCACGGCGAAGATCGAGACCATGATGGTGAAGATGAGCAGCATCATGGGCATGAAGCTCGGCGAGAGGTAATAGCCGTAATTGATGTAGGGATTGAACAATACGTGCCGGTTGAACCGCACGGGCATCAACTGCGCCGCCGCCTGCCGTTCGGTGAGCCCCTGTTTGCCGAGCAGCTGGAGCTGGATGCCGGCCGAGAAGGTCGTCGCGGCGGTCTGTATGTCCTTCGACAGCAGGCCGTTGACAGTGATGTTCGTGCCGATGATGTAGGCGTCGAGATGGGTCTGGCTGTTGCTCAGAATGTTTTTCTCGAAGAATTCGGGGATGAGCACCACGGCCGATATTTTCCCTTCGCGGATCATCCGTTCGCCTTCGGCCATGTCCTGCGCCTCGTAGGCCACGAGCGCCGTGGGCGTCGCGTCGATCATCTGCGTTACCTTGCGCGAGAGGGTCGTGCGGTCCAAGTCCACCACGGCGATCGGTATGTCGCGCGCCACTCCGCGGCTGAAGAGCAGCGCGAAGAACGCGAACGAGACCACGGGCAGGACGACCATCAGCGCGAAGTAGATCGGCTGACGGGCGATCCGTCTCAGTTCGCGGTGCAGGACCGCATACGTATCGTGCAGAAAACGCCGCATCCGCTACCCTATTTTATCCCAATCGACGATGACGCTCATGCCCGGACGCAGTCCTTCGGCCGGTGCCGTGGGTTTGGCCTTCACGGCGAAGGTGCGGATGTCGAATCCGCCCTGCGTGCGGGTCGCCGCCCATGTGGCGAAGTCGGCCTGCACGGCGATGTAGGTTACTTCGAACTCCACGTCGCGGCCGAGCGCCGGCACGTAGCCGCTCATGCGGACGCCGATCTTCACGGCCGGCATCAGCGTCTCCTTGATGTTGAACGTTACCCATTGGTCGCTCAGATCGAGGATGGCCACCACGGGGTAGCCGCTGCCGACCAGTTCGCCCTCTTCGGCGATGACCGTCGAGACTTCGCCCGTTACGGGCGAGTAGACCATGGCGTCGCCGATGTAGGACTCCACCTCGCTGACGGCGCCTTCGGCCTGCCGCACCTGTGCGGCCGCGGCCTCCTTGTCCTCCTTGCTGGCGCCGTCGCGCACGAGTTCGTACTGCGCTTTGGCCGCCTGCTCCGTGGCGAGCATGGCGTTGTAGTTGGCCGACGCTTCGTCGAGTTTCTGGGCCGGCACGACCCCCTCGGCGTAGAGGTTCTTTACCCGTTCGTATGTCTTCCGCGCCAGTTCGAGCCCCGCCTGCGCCTTCTGCCACAGGCTCATGGCGGCGTCGATCTGCTGCCAGCGGGCTCCGGCGAGGGCTTTCTGGTCGAGGGCCGACGCGGCGCTCTTCACGGCCTCGGCCTGCCGGAGTTTGGCCTCCAGTTCGGGCGTCGAGAGCGTGTAGAGCAGTTCGCCCTTCTCGACGTGCTGGCCTTCCTCGACCTTCATGCCGTCGATGCGTCCGGGGACCTTCGACGAAGCCTTGTAGGAGGTGCACTCCACGGTACCCTGAATCAGCATGGGCGTCCGTTTGCGAAGATACCGGCCGATGAGCAGGACCGAGACGACAATGACCGCCGCGGCCGCGATGATTCCGATGATGTTGCTCTTTTTCATATGCGATCTGAATTTATTTCTGTTCGAATGCGATCCGGCGGGCGTCGGCCCGGCGGATGTAGGACGTGAATTCGTCGCTGATGCCTGCGGCTTCGAGGAGCTGCGCCAGCGTCAGATCGTAGTTGAAGGCTGCCTGCATCCGCTCGGTGCGCACCTTGGCCAGATTCAGTTCGGCGTCGATCAGATCCGACGACGAACTCATGCCTTCGAGGAATGCGGCGTTCTTCACCTTGAGATACTCCTCGGCGAAGGCGATCGACGAGTCGATCGAGACGATCTGATTGGCATAGTTGTTCAGTTGGTTGTAGAGTTTCTCGACCAGCACCGCGATGTCTTCGGCCGCCTTGTCGCGCAGGGCGTCCACGCGGCGCACGGTCTGCCGGGCCGCCGAATACTTGTACTCGCGGTTCAGTCCGTCGAAAATCTTGAGGTTGACCCCCACGCCCACGGCCCAGCGCGGCAGGATGCCCGTAACCTGATAGTTGTAGAACGAAGCGCCGCCCATGGCCACCACCTGCGGCAGAAAGTCCGAACGTCGGGCCTTCACGCCCTCTTCGGCGAGGCGGCTTTTCAGTTCGACCTGCGTCAGCAGCGGATTGCGGTCGGCCGCCAGCGCCTTGTAGTAGGCGGCGTCTTCGAGCTGCGTGAGCACGAACATCGACGTTATGGGGCGATAGGCGCCCTCCCCCGTGCCGAGCGTGTTCTTCAATGCGCTGGAAATGGTCTGCAACTGCAATTTGGCATTCTCCAGCTCGCGTTCCGCTTCAGCCATTTTGACTTCGACGTAGAGCCGTTCGCTGTATGCGATCATGCCGTTCTCTTCGAGTGCCGCGGCGTCGCGCAGGTGGCTGCGCACGCCCTCCACGACTTCGCGCCGCACTTCGACCACCTGCGCTGCGAGCGCCAGACCGAAATAGCGCTCGACCAGCTCCGAGACCAGCGCATTGCGCGTCTGCGCGCCTGCGGCCTCGGCCGTCTGCTGGCTGATGCGCGCGGCGCGGTTGGCCGCATTGATCTTGCCGCCCAAGTAGATCGGGACGGTTACTTCGCCGCCTACGAATCCCAGACTGCGGTCCTGCACCTTGAGGAACCAGTCGGCGCCGAGGATCGGGCCGATGAGCCCCTGAATCGAGGGGATCAGTTCCGGCGGGACGATGCCGCTGTTCAGGATGTCGCCCGCGAGTTTGTTCACGGGGCCTTTCAGGTCGTTGAGATCGGCTCCGATGTCCTTTCCCAGATAGGTGTAGGCACCCGCGACATTGATCTGAGGCATGCGCAGTCCGATCGCCGCGCGGCGCTCCTGTTCGGCGGCCCGCTCCTCGTAGGCCGCGGCTTTCAGCGCCGGATTGTTGGTGCAGGTGATCGTCAGAGCCTCATCGAAGGTCAGCAGCTGCACGTCCTGCTGTGCCGCCGCAGCGAGCGGCGAGACGAGCAGCAGAGCCGCAACTCCTATTTTTGCAGATCGTTTCATAGTTCGTTTCCGTATTGGCAAACAAAGATAAAACGATTCGTCGTATGTTGCGCAGTCGACAGGTCGTTTAGGACAATATTATCCTAAAATGGACGAAGAAAAGCCGTTTTTTACCCCTTCAGGTGTCCGTTGATTGCACGGACTTCGTCTCCGAGTTCGGGATAGACCTCCACCTCCACGCCGTGTTCGCGCAGATCGAGCGCTCCGCGGCACGAGACGAAACAGTCCGGTTCGTAGAGGGCGAACACCACGCGGGCCATGCCGTGCCGCAGGATCAGCTCCGAGCAGCTCTCGGGTTCGCTGCTGCGCGTGGAGCAGGGCTCCATCGAGGAGTAGATCGTCGCGCCGCGCAGATCGGCTCCGGCGGCGAGTGCCTTGGCTGCGGCCTCCTGCTCGGCGTGGTGCGTGGGCGACGTCTCGTGGGTGTAGCCGCCGAAGCGGCGTCCGTCGCGCGTCGCGATCACCGCTCCCACGCAGTAGGAGCTGCGGCACGGCGTGCAGCGGCGGCTGAGCTCCACCGCCTCGCGCAGCAGCCGGAGGTCCTCTTCGCTCCGATCGGGCCGGAACGTATAGCGGCGTATTTCCATTCCGCCGAGCCTCTCCGTGCGGCACGGCGTTCCGGTGCGGATCGCGTCGAACGGGAAGTGCGGAGCCGCGGCATCGGCGACCCGGAGTGCGGGGTTGACCGCCAGACGGAGCGTGTGGGCCATCCCCTCGGCGAGAAACATCCGCAGGATCTCGGCTCCGCCTTCGACCAGTAGCGACCCGATCCCCCGCTTCTCCAGTTCGGTGGCGATCCGCGCCGCCGTGATCCGCTCCGCGACCACCGTCTCGGCGGCTCCTTCTAAGTGCGGCAGCGCCGTCTCCGAGAAGACGATCTTCCGCCCTTCGCCGCAGGTGAAAAAGCGGGATGCCGGGTCGAGACAGCCGGTGCGGGTAACGGTAACTTTCGCCGGATCGGGTCCGCGCCCCTCTTTCGAGCGCTCGGTCCGCAGGAGGGTGTCCGCAATCACGAGGCGCGGGTTGTCGCGGCGGACCGTCCCGGCCCCCACGAGGATGGCGTCGCACTGTGCGCGCAGACGTTGTACCGCGGCCCAGTCCGCGTCGGTGGAGATGCGCAGCCGCCCGGCCGAGCGGTCGTCGAGTGCGCCGTCGGCCGTCGTCGCGGCGGAGAGATGGATTTTCATCGTCTGAGGGTGATTACCGTGATTTCGGGATAGGCGCCGAGCCGCATCGGGAAGCCGACATAGCCTATGCCGTCGTTGATGTAGAGCGTGCTCCCCTCCTCGTCGTAACGTCCGCTCCACCGCTTGTAGAAGAGACGGGCCGGCGAGAACCGCCATTTGCCGATGCGGGCCTTGATCTGCATGGCGTGCACGTGCCCCGAGAGCGTGAGGTCGCCGTAGCCGAGTTCGCGGATACGGTCCCAGAGCTGAGGCAGGTGCGAAAGCGTAATATTATAAGGTGTGCGGGAAACGCCTTCATAGGTCGCCCCGATGTTCATGCCGACGTTTCGGTCGTGTCGTTCCCGGCGGAAGGCCGGATCGAACGAGATCCCCGAGAGGGTGATCGTGTCGCCGCCGCGGACGAGGTATTCCGTCTCGTTGTCGGGCAGCCGCCATCCCATCCGCCGCTGGCGGGCGACGAGGCTGTCGGTATTGACTTCGACGGGCAGGGCGAGCGTATCCTTGACGTAGACGCCCGTGTCGTGATTGCCGATATTGGACACCACCCCCAGCGGAGCCCTCAGCTGCGAGAGGATCCGCATGGCCGCGGAGTCGAGTTCCGTATAGCGGATGTTCACCAGATCGCCCGTGAAGACGACGAGATCGGGCCGCAGGGCGTCGATGGTCCGCACGAGCCGTTTCATTTCGCGTTCGGGGTGCACGAGCGTTCCGATGTGCAGGTCGGAGAAATGGACGATCCGCAGCCCGTCGAACCCTTCGGGCAGACGTTCCGAACGGACTTCCACCTCGTTGACCGCGTAGCTCGTGCGGGCATAGACCGCGCCCCAGACCAGAAGCACGGCCGTGAGCCCTGCGGCGGCTGCGCCCGTGCGTACGAGCCCGAAGTGCTGGAAAAAGTAGAAGGCCAGCCGCGGCAGGACCGTCAGCAGATAGACGTAGAAAAGCCACATGGCGGCGGCGACCGTCGCCGTCGAGTTGTCCGGCAGCAGCCCGAACAGCCCGCCGGCGATCAGCGGCAGCAGGTCCGTCGCCGCGGCGAAGACGATGAACGGCACGCGCACGCCCCGCCTGCGGCTTCGCATGCGTCGGCGGTAGTAGCGGAAATCGAGCGCTCCGACGAGGAGGCTGAGTGCGATGACGATCCGGATCATATCCTGTATGAATATAAGGTACCCGCAAAGATAGTAAAAAATGCCTCGCCCCGGAAAATCAAATATCGTGCGGGTTTCTTTGGCATATTACTTGCTTCATGTGGGTTTGAATATTAACTGGCTGTGTTACAAAAAGAAAATAGATCACATAAGCAAGTTGTTACAAAAAAACCAAATCAAATCAAAAGCGTATGAAAACATTTAGACTTTTAATTGTGGCTCTGTTAGTTGCCTCCTCGGCCGCGGCCCAGAACAACACGGGCAAAGGTACGAATGATGAGTACTCGCCGACCGTTTACCTCATATCGGTGAACGAGACGGAGACCGTCGAAGACTGCGGTTGTCCGGCACTTGCAGCGGCCGAGCTGAACCGTTTGGCGGCAGCCAGCGCCATTCAGGATTACAGGGATACGCACCGCGCCGGTTTCCAGCAGGCTGAGAAGCCCCAATTCATCTTCACGACGAAGAACAACAAGTTCTCGTTCGCCGTGGGCGGCTACATCAACATGCGCGTGGGGTACGATTTCGAAGGGATCGTCGACAACATCGACTTCATTCCGGCCGACATTCCGATGACGCGCAACTACGCCACCGACCAGAAACTGATGATGGACGCGACCACCTCGCGTCTGTACCTCAAAGCCATCGCCAACACCCGTGCGCTGGGCCGCGTGGTCGTGTATGTGGACGGCGACTTCCGCGGCGGTGCGCGCAACAGCTATGTGCCTCGTCTGCGTTCGGCCTACGTTTCGTTCCTCGGCTTCACGCTGGGCCGCGACATCTCGACCTTCACCGACCTGCTGGCCGCGCCCAACACGATCGACTTTCAGGGTCCCAACGCCTATAATCTCCACTTCGCCACGATGGTCCGCTGGGAGAAGAGCTTCTGGAACGACTGCATGAAGTTCGGCGTGGCGGCCGAAATGCCCAAAGTGAGCGGCACCTACGGCGAATATGCGGCTCCCGTTCCGCAGCGCATGCCCGACTTCCCCGTCTACCTGCAAGTCATGTGGGGTCCCGACCGCCAGAGCCACATCCGCGCATCGGCCGTGTTCCGCAACATGTACGAGCGCAACCTCGACAAGAACTACACCACGTCGCAGTTCGGCTGGGGCGTACAGGCCAGCGGCCACATCCGCGTAGCCCGCGTGCTCGACCTCTTCTTCAACGGCGTTTACGGCGAGGGCATCACTCCCTACATTCAGGATCTGGCCGGTGCCGGTCTCGACTTCACGCCCGTTCCGGGCTGGCCCACCCACTTGCAGACCATGCCGATGTACGGCTGGCAGGCCGCCGCACAGATCAACCTCTCGCGCCGCGTCTCCTTCTCGGGCGGTTATTCGACGGTCGAAGTGTGCAAGAAGAACGGTTTCTATTCGAACGACGAGTACCGCACGGGCGAGTACATCTTCGGCAACATGTTCGTCAAGATCACCCCGCGCTGCAAGTTCGGCGTCGAGTACCTCTACGGCACGCGCGAGAACATGGACGGCCTGAAGAACCACGCCAACCGTGCCAACATGATGGTGCAGTACAACTTCTGACGGCAGAAGCCGCAGTCGCAGCCGATACGGGCGGCTCCGAGGGGGAGTTGCCCGTATTTTTTTATTATCTTTGTCGGCGGCGGACCCGCGGAGCGGAGCGGGTGCGCCGCAGCCGTCGAATGCGAACGATATGGAATTTCTTGCGCAATACAATCTCTCGGGCCTCGTCATCGGCGTGGCCACGTTTCTGATTATCGGCCTCTTCCACCCGATGGTAACGAAGGGCGAATACTATTTCGGCGTACGCTGCTGGTGGTTCTTTCTCGTGATGGGCATCGCCGCCGTCGCCGGCTCCGTCGCCGTGCGCCACATCCTGTGGTCCACGCTGCTGGCCGTCTGGGGCGCCTCGTCGTTCTGGTCGATCGGCGAGCTGTTCGAACAGCGCAGGCGCGTGGCGAAGGGATGGTTCCCCGAGAATCCCCGACGGAAAAAATAGCGGCCCCATGAGACGCTTTCGGCGTTTGAGGACCATGGCAGCAGCCGCCTGCTGCGCCGCGTGGATGCTGCCTGCCTGCACGGACGGAGCTCCGCCTCCGCACGCGACCGCGGGGGCCCGCGCACCGCACCTTCCGGTGTGCAGCCTCTCCGCGGAGAGGTCCGGCCGTGCGGCGGAGTGCCCCGGCCTGTTCCGCCCGTTCGCCGCGGACGGCGCTGCGGTCGGTCCGTTCCGGCCTGCGCAGCCCCGCGAAGGGGCCGGTGCCCCCGGAGAGTGGCCCCGCTGCATCGGCGAGGGGGATGCGCGACCGCCCTGTCTGCCGCCGCGCACGGCGCGTCTTCTGTTCGCGGGCGACGTGATGCAGCATCTTCCGCAGGTGTTCGCCGCCCGCCGTGCGGACGGGACGCACGACTATACGTCCGTTTTCGAGGGCGTGGCGCCCTATTTCGCCGCTGCGGACCTCGTGGCCGTCAATCTCGAAACCACGCTCACCGCATCGGGCGACTATGCCGGCTATCCCTGTTTCCGTTCGCCCCTTTCGCTGGCCGCGGCTCTGGGCGCAGCCGGTGTCGACGTTTGTGCGCTGGCCAACAACCACTGCTGCGACGGCGGCGCGCAGGGCATCCGGACCACGCTCGCCGAGCTGGACCGGCTCGGCATCCGGCATACGGGCGTATTCGCCGACAGCCTCTCGCTGCGGCGGGATCATCCGCTGATCCTCACGGCCGGCGGCATCCGCTTCGCACTGCTCAACTACACCTATTCGACCAACGGCATTCCCGTGCCGCCGGGCGTCGCGGTCCGGATGATCGACACCGCGGCCATGCGCCGGGACCTCGCCTCTGCGCGGGCCGCGGCCGACTGCACGGTGGTGCTGATCCATTGGGGCGACGAATACCGGCGGCAGCCTTCGCAGGCCCAGCGGCGGCTGGCGGCCTTTCTGCGCCGCAGCGGCGCAGACCTCGTCGTCGGGAGCCATCCCCATGTGGTGCAGCCCTATGCGGCCGACTCGACCGGTGCGGTGTTCTATTCGCTCGGCAACTTCGTCTCGAACCAGCGCCGCCGCTACTGCGACGGCGGCATCATGGCGCGCGCGACGGTCGTGCTGCGTCCGGACGGATCGCTGCGCGTGGCCGTCGACGCCGTACCCGTGTGGGTGATGCTGCCCGACTACCGCATCCTTCCCCTCCCTGCGGCCGACACGGTGCCGATGACTCGCGCCGAACGGCTGCAATACGCGCGCTTCGCGGAGGATACGCGCTTCATTCTGAACGCCGGACCGTATAAATAGTGCCGATGGGCGTATAAAAACAAACAATGGGTTTTCTTTGGAGGAACCCCGCGGATTTACGTATCTTTGCACCGTAACGACAAGCACACACACATTAAATCTACAAAGCCATGAAAAGCATCAAAGGAACCAAGACCGAGCAGAATCTGCTCAAGGCGTTCGCCGGCGAAAGTCAGGCCCGCAGCCGCTACGTATTTTTCGCCAGCAAGGCCAAGAAAGAGGGCTACGAGCAGATCGCGGGCGTCTTCAACGAGACGGCCGAACAGGAGAAGGAGCATGCCGAACGCTTTTTCAAGTTCCTCGAAGGCGGCGAGGTAACCATTACGGCCAGCTACCCCACGGGTCCGATCGGCACGACGCAGGAGAATCTGCTCGCCGCCGCACAGGGCGAGAAGGAGGAGTGGGACGTGCTCTACCGCGAGTTCGGCAAGGTGGCCGAGGAGGAGGGATTCCCCGAGATCGCCGCAGCGTTCAAGATGATTTCGACGGTCGAGGCCGAGCACGAGAAGCGCTACCTCAAGCTGCTGAGCCGCCTCACGGACGGCGATTTCTTCAAGCGCGACGGCGAAATCTGGTGGCAGTGCCGCAACTGCGGCTACGTCTGCAAGGCGTCCGAAGCTCCGAAGATCTGCCCCGCCTGCAAACATCCGCAGGCTTACTTCGAGCCCAAGAAGGAGAACTATTAGCCGGCGGTGCCGTCCGTCCGGAAAGAGGGAGGCTGTCTGCCGTGCGGTAGACGGCCTCTTTTTTGTGAGGCTCCCTCCGGATGCGGCCCGATTTCCGGCGGATCGTATTTCACGCGGCCTCTCCGTTCCGCCCGTTTTGGATAGACGGTCTCCGCGAGGGGGGGGGACGTCGTTCGAAGGTCTTTCGCGGGGTCTGCGCCTGCATGTCGCTCAGCCGTTCCGGCCGCGTGCCGGACGGCTTTTTTTCGAACGGATGGTCTGCGGGCCGATCGGAGGGTGCGCGGGCCAATGCGGTCGCGGCGCCGTGCCGAGCGCAGACGACCGGCATGGCCGCTTTCCCATTTTCGACTTTTGGGCGGCCGCCGGCAAATTTAATGGCCTAACGGCCGCACGCGCCCCGCCCGAAGAGCTATTTTGCACTTTTATTTCGGAATTTCGCCATTCTGTCGTATCTTTGTCCGAATCCGAAACATAGAAAAACAAGATATGGCAGACGAAAAAATCATCTTTTCGATGGTCGGCGTGAGCAAGACCTTCACCAATCAGAAAAAAGTGCTCAACAACATCTACCTCTCGTTCTTCTACGGCGCCAAGATCGGCATCATCGGTCTGAACGGTTCGGGCAAGTCGACGCTCATGAAGATCATCGCCGGCATCGACAAGAACTTTCAGGGCGAGGTGGTCTTCTCACCGGGCTACACGGTGGGCTATCTCGAACAGGAGCCCCGGCTCGACGATGCGAAGACCGTGCGCGAGGTGGTCGAGGAGGGATGCGCTCCGACCGTGGCGCTGCTCAAGGAGTACGAGCGGATCAACCAGCGGTTGTGCGAACCGCTGGACGACGATACGATGGCCCGTCTCATCGAGCGTCAGGGCGAGCTCTACGAGCAGATCGACCACGTGAACGGCTGGGAGCTCGACAGCGTGCTCGAACGGGCTATGGACGCCCTGCGCTGCCCCGACCCCGACCGGAGCGTCAAGGTGCTCTCGGGCGGCGAACGGCGCCGCGTGGCCCTCTGCCGGCTGCTTTTGCAGCAGCCCGACGTGCTGCTGCTGGACGAGCCGACCAACCACCTCGACGCCGAGTCGATCGACTGGCTGGAGCAGCACTTGCAGCAGTACAAGGGCACGGTGATCGCCGTTACGCACGACCGCTACTTCCTCGACAACGTGGCGGGCTGGATTCTCGAACTCGACCGCGGCGAGGGCATTCCGTGGAAGGGCAATTACTCGGGCTGGCTGGAGCAGAAGACCGCGCGCATGGCCATGGAGGAGAAGCAGGAGTCGAAGCGCCGCAAGACCCTCGAACGCGAGCTGGAGTGGGTGCGCATGTCGCCCTCGGGCCGCCACGCCAAGTCGAAGGCGCGTCTTTCGGCCTACGACAAGATGATGAACGAAGACGCCAAGCAAAAGGAGGAGAAACTCGAAATCTTCATCCCGAACGGTCCCCGTCTGGGCGACGTGGTGATCGAGGCCCGCGACGTCTCGAAGGCTTTCGGCGACCGCGTGCTCTACGAGCACCTCGACTTCTCGCTGCCGCCCGCGGGCATCGTGGGCGTGATCGGCCCCAACGGTACGGGCAAGACCACCCTCTTCCGCATGATCATGGGGCTCGACGAGCCGACGAGCGGCTCGTTCCGCGTGGGGCCGACGGTGAAGCTGGCTTATGTCGACCAGCAGCATCGGTCGATCGACCCCGAGAAGACGGTCTACGAGGTGATCTCTCAGGGCGCCGACCTCATCACGCTGGGCAACCGTCAGGTCAACGCCCGTGCTTACGTAGCCCGTTTCAACTTCACGGGCGCCGATCAGGAGAAGAAGTGCGGCATGCTCTCGGGCGGCGAGCGCAACCGGCTCCATCTGGCTCTGGCCCTGAAGGAGGAGGGCAACGTGCTCCTGCTCGACGAGCCCACCAACGACATCGACGTCAACACGCTCCGCGCGCTGGAGGAGGGCCTCGAAAACTTCGCGGGCTGCGCCGTAGTGATCTCCCACGACCGCTGGTTCCTCGACCGCATCGCCACGCACATCCTCTCGTTCGAGGGCGACTCGAAGGTGGTCTTCTACGAAGGGTCGTACAGCGAATACGAGGCATGGAAACGCGCGCAGGGCGGCGACACGGAACCCCACCGCGTGAAATACAGGAAACTGATGGCCTGAGCCCTCCCTCGGTCCCGCCCCTGCCGTCATGTCCGGCCGATCCATCGGCCGATGACGCCCCCCCCCGCACCATTCGGGCCGGGGCCGCGGCGGCCGGAGCCCGTCCGATGCGTTTCGTTCCGCTCCGGCGAAGCTGCGCGGCGATCGGGGCCGATGCTTCGGTATTCCGCCGGAAGGGCGGCGGACCGCAGCAGGCTGCGAACTTCCCTTATTTTCGAACGAGTTAAGATTATGGCACAAAAACCATCCATACCCAAAGGCACGCGCGACTTCTCCCCGCAGGAGATGATGCGCCGCAACTACATCTTCGACACGATCCGCGGCGTTTTCCGCACGTTCGGCTACGCCCCGCTCGAAACGCCCGCCATGGAGAACCTTACGACGTTGCTGGGCAAGTACGGCGACGAGGGCGACAAACTGCTCTTCAAGATCCTCAACTCGGGCGACTACGCCGCCGGCCGCTCCGGCGACGAGCTGCGTCAGGCGTCGAACATCTGCGAAAAGGGACTTCGCTACGACCTCACGGTCCCCTTCGCGCGTTATGTCGTGCAGCATCAGGGCGAGCTGACCTTCCCGTTCAAGCGTTACCAGATCCAACCCGTGTGGCGCGCCGACCGGCCGCAGAAGGGCCGCTACCGCGAGTTCTGCCAGTGCGACGTCGATGTGATCGGCTCGCGCTCGCTCCTCAACGAAGCGGAACTGGTCGACATCGTGGCCCGTGTGTTCCGTGCGCTGGGCATCCGCGTCGTACTCAAGATGAACAACCGCAAGATCCTCTACGGCATCGCCCAGACCATCGGCCATGCCGACAAGATGATGGAGATCACCGTGGCGATCGACAAACTCGAAAAGATCGGGCTCGACGCCGTGAAGGCCGAGCTGCGGGAGCGCGGCTTGGACGCAGCGGCCGTCGACCGGCTGCAACCGATACTCGAACTGAGCGGCAGCAATGACGAGAAACTGAATCGGTTGAGCGAGGTGATCGGCGAATCCGAGACGGGCGTGCGAGGCATCGGGGAGATGCGCACGATCTTCGGCTATGTCGAGCGGATGGGGCCCGGCCTCGCGGTTGAGCTGGACCTCTCGCTGGCCCGCGGCCTGAACTACTACACGGGCGCCATCTTCGAGGTGAAGGCGCTCGACTATGCGATCGGCTCGATCTGCGGCGGCGGCCGTTACGACGATCTGACGGGCATCTTCGGCATGCCCGATACGCCGGGCGTGGGCATCTCGTTCGGCGCCGACCGTATCTACGACGTGATGACCGCTCTGGAGCTCTTCCCCGAGGCGGTGAACAGTTCGACGCGGGTGCTCTTCGTCAACCTCGGACCCGAGGAGGAAGCCGCCTCGCTGCGGCTGCTGGGGGCCTTGCGCGACGCGGGCATCGCGGCCGAAATCTACCCCGAGAGCGCCAAGATGAAGAAGCAGATGGAGTACGCCAACCGGCGGGCCGTGCCTTACGTGGCCATCGTGGGCAGCGACGAGCTGGCCCGCGAGGTCGTTACGCTCAAGGACATGCGCTCGGGCGAACAGCGGCAGATCGCGTTCGGCGAGCTCGCCCGCGAGCTCGCCTGACCGCCTCCCTGCATTCGCCGCTGCCGGCCCCGTTCCCCGGCGGCGAATGTCGAAGCGGTGTATCCGGCCGCTCGTTGCGGCGGACGTTGCGTTGTCATCCCGCCTTCCGGCTCCCGGTGCGGGGGCGGGGAACGCAGCGATCCGGACAGGCGACCGCATGGTTCCGCCTGCCGCGCATTCCGAAAGCCGCCTCCGGGCTGCCGTTCTGCGCTTCGGTTGTTGCCTTTCGCGGTTCGGAGCCGGACAGCGCCTTCTTCCCGACCGTGCGCCGCCTCGATCGCCGGCGCCCCGCCGGCGGGAGGATAATGAATAATAAGAAATCGACCTTCAAGCAACTATTCTAAATTCAAACCGATGCGTCCGATGATCCTTTTTTCCGCCGTTCTGCTCGCTCCCCTGCTCCTTGCGGCGCAGGAGAGGCCGGCGATCTCTCCCGCCGCCGCACAGCAGAAATTCGATCGGGTTTTCCGATGCCTGAACAATATCTATGTCGACGAGGTGGACATGGCTCCCTTGGCCGAAGAGGCCATTCGGGCGATGCTCGCCGAGCTGGACCCCCACTCGGCCTACCTTACGGCCGAGGAGATGAAAGCGTCGGCAGAGATCTTCGACGGCGAGTTCAGCGGCATCGGCATCGAATTCAACATCCTGCGGGATACGCTGCTCGTCGTGAATACCGTCGCCGGCGGACCGGCCGAGCGGGTCGGGATGCAGCCCAACGACCGCATCGTGCGCATCGACACGCTTCCGGCCGCGGGCATCGCGCGCGCCGACGTGCCGAAGCTCCTGCGCGGCCGCACCGGCACGAGCGTCGACCTCGAAGTCGTGCGGCGCGGCGAGCCGGCCCCGCTCCGTTTCTCGGTCGTCCGCGACCGCATTCCGCTCAACACGGTCGATGCGGCCTATCTGGCCGCCGACCGCACGGGCTACATCAAGGTCAACCGCTTCGGCCGGACGACGATGGACGAGTTCCGTGCGGCCTTCGCCTCGCTGGGCGGGCTCGACGCGCTGATCCTCGACCTGCGCGGCAACGGAGGCGGACTGCTGGATCAGGCGGTGGAGCTGGCCGGTTTCTTTCTGCCGCGCGGCGCCGTGGTGGTCTCGACCGAAGGACGGGCCGTCCCGTCCGTCGCCTACCGCAATCCGTCCGACGGAGATTTCGTCGAGGGACCTCTCGCGGTGCTCATCGACGAGAGCTCGGCCTCGGGCAGCGAGATCGTGGCCGGCGCCGTGCAGGACTGGGACCGCGGCGTGGTGATCGGCCGCCCGAGCTTCGGAAAAGGGCTGGTGCAGCGGCAGTTCCCCCTGCCCGACGGCTCGGCCGTGCGCATCACCGTCGCGCGCTACCACACCCCTTCGGGCCGGGTCATCCAGCGGCCCTACGAGAAGGGCAAGCGCGAAGATTATTACCTCGAACACCTGCGCTGCTACGGCACGGCGCCCGATACGCTGGCGGCCGACGCTCCGGTCTATCGCACGCTCCGCACGGGCCGCACGGTCTACGGCGGAGGCGGGATCGTGCCCGACCTGTTCGTTGCGGCCGATACGACGCGCATCACGCCCTATCTGATGCAACTCGTCCGCCGGGGCGTGCTGAACGAGTATACGCTCCTCTATCTGGACCGGCACCGCCGTGAGTTGGTGCGCGCCTACCCCACGTTCGAAGCCTATGCCTCGGGGTTTGCCGTAACGGACGCGATGCTCGACGAGTTGGCGGCGCTGGGCGAAGCGCGCGGAATAGCCCGTGCGGAAGAGGAGCTGAGTGTCTCGGCCCCTTTGCTGCGCCTGAGGCTGCGTGCGGTCGTCGCCCAAAAATTATTCGATGCGACGGCGTTCTGTCGTATCTTCAATGATACTGATAATGTGCCGTATAGCCTTGCTCTGGAGGTGCTGGCGGCATGGCCGCAGAAAGGAGCGCCACTGCTCGAAAAGGGAAAATTAGATGGAGTAAATTTGTAGAGTTGTGTTTTTTTATGTACATTCGTAATACCAACACAACCCTAACACACAGTTTATTGTATGACATCTTCCCTGATTTCACCCCCTGCGAAGGGCAGTGAGGATTTCGGAGAACAGGTCCTCACGAAGGCGGTAAAGGCGGGCCGCCGGACTTATTTCTTCGACGTGAGAGCGACCCGCGGCGGCGACTATTTCCTCACGATCACCGAAAGCCGCAAAAAAACGAATCCCGACGGGACGTTCGTCTTCGACAGGCACAAGATTTTCCTCTATAAGGAGGACTTCCGCAAGTTCGGCTGCGGTTTCCGCGAAGTCGTAGACTTCATCAAGCGCAGCCAACCCGATTTTTTCGAACAACAGGAGCGCTGCGAAGAGAAGACCGGGGTCGAGATTTTCTGACCGGCCCCGACGGAAGCGAGAGGTTGTCTGACGAGAGTTTAGACAACCTCTCGCTCATTCGTGCCGCTGCCTGAGACCTGCCCCGAACGGGCGGTTCCCGAATGGGACAATCTCCTCGCCGGACGGCTTTTTGCGATCGTCCGAGCGGCCGGAGACCGCGCTGCGATTGCGCGGCCGGCGTGAACCGCTTGTCGTCCGGTGCACTGCCGGATCCCTTCCGTTTCCGTCCTCGCGCGGTCCGGATCGAAATAATAGCTGAAACGCTTGCGGGAAAAGACATATAAATCGGGGAAAGAGGCCGGAATATTAAAATAATATATTTACATTTGTTCCGTAGAATAGAGCGAATCAATAGAAGTATGGCACTTTTGGATCGGGAACATTGTTCTTACGGCGAGCTTTTGACGAGGCCCGAATGGAAAAGGAAAAGAGAGCGCATTTTGATTCGGGATGGCTATGCCTGTCAGTTTTGCGGAACGACGGACCGGTCGCAATTGGAAGTGCACCACCGCCAGTATCGTTATGTGGAGCGGTTGGATACATTCGAAATGCCGTGGCAGTATCCCGACGAATGTCTGATTACCGCATGCAGGAGCTGCCACCGCAAGGGACACGCATTATATAGGGTTCCGAAAATAATTATCTAAACATATCGAAAAAATGGATTGGTTTATAAGGAAAAAACGAGCGGTGGCCCCGCAGGCCGTCGCAACGGACCTCTCGGCGGACGGTCGGTCCGCCGAGCCGGACGTCTCTATTCCCCGTGAGAAATTCATATTGGAGACGAGGGCGGCGGACGACGATGCCCGATTGCCCGTTTACGGAATCTATCAGCGGTTTCAGGAGGATTGGGAGACGAAGGGATACAAAGATGCGACGGGTTTTCCGGAAACATCCTATCGGGAAAACCAAAAGCGCGTGATCGTGGACAAGTTGCGGCTGGCCATAAAGGAGGCCTTGCTGCGTTACGACGATAAGATCACCGAGATCGAAAGCCATATCAATCAGGCCGGGCAAAACGGGTTGGTCGAGACGCTCGAAAAGTACAGACAGGAGCGGATGAAGCTCGTCGCCCACCGGGGCGAACTGGATCTTCTGGATAAGGACGCCCGGGAAATAGGCGAGAAGACCAAGGCGATTTTGATTTCGTATGACATGGG
>HHCFR02800__coassemble_1004_pt1 | contig 41271 bp, 28 predicted proteins | sample HHCFR02800__metabat2_low_PE_073 | metagenome-assembled genome bin HHCFR02800 | reverse complement strand
CAGAAACAGCCCGCGGCCGGAACAACACCGAGCGGGAACGAGCCGAAACAGAAACAGCCCGCGGCCGGAACAACACCGAGCGGGAACGAGCCGAAACAGAAACAGCCCGCGGCCGGAACAACACCGAGCGGGAACGAGCCGAAACAGAAACGGCCCGCGGCCGGAACGGCACCGAGCGGGAACGGGACGAACAGAAACAGTCCGCGCGCCACAGAGGGCGGCGGACCGTCGTTCGGCCGGCATGCGCAGGGGATTTACCGCTCCGCAACCCGCTGCCGCGGGGTGTTGTCGGGCACCACGGGCGAATCGTCCTCCAGCTCTTCGAGCAGCATGTCCGTAACGAGCAGACCCGTCTCGACGCCGTCCGTGTAGTGGAGATCGTCGTACTTATTATAAATGTAGTTGCTGACCGCCACCGAATAGGTCCGGCCCTCCGTGAGTTCCGGGAAACGGACATCCACGGCGTCGCGGCCGTCCGTAACGATCGTATAGGGCGTCGTCGAATAGAGGTCGATGCGATGCGCCTCCTTCGTATTCACCGGGTCGTTGTACTTCGAAAGGATCATCCGGCGCATCTGCTCGGGCGTCATCCGCAGCGTGCAGATCTCCGTCCCGAAGGGTTCGAGGTCGAAGAGGGTCGACAGCGCCACCTCGCCCGCGGGGATGCTGTCCAGACGCACGCCCCCGATGTGGTAGAAAGCCACGTCCGTATCGGTCTCGTCGGCCATGAGATCCGTCAGCCAGTTCGCTATTCCGGTCTGCACGGCGGTCTGCGCGAAGGCGCCCACGGGTTTGCGCAGGTCGGGATTCGCATAGTAGCGCTCCACCATGCCGGCGTACTCGGGATCGGGCCGGTATGCGTCCAGCGGAACCAGCCGGAAATCGACGCCCGCGACCTCGTGTCCGCGCAGGCGGACGGTCGTTACGCCGATGTTGCGCAGGTTCTTGCCCGTCTGCGTGAGCAGTGTGCCGTTCACCTCCTCGTCGATCTCCTCGTGGCTGTGGCCGCCGATCACCACGTCGTAGGCGGTCTCGGCGGCAAGCAGTTCGCGGTCGTGCGTCGACCCCATGTGCGAGAGGAGCACCAGCACGTCGCAACGGTCGGCGATCGAGGCGAAGCGGCGGGCCATCCGCTGCGGATCGGGGAAGGAGAGCCCGCGGAAGACGGCCTCCTGTCCGGCCGGATGGCCGTCGCCCTCGTAGTTGGTAACCACGCCGACGAAGCCGACCTTCACCCCGTGTTTCTTCACGACGACGCAGGGCTCAGGCTGCGGCACGGCCGTCGTATCGCTGAGGAGGTTGGCGCAGACGACCGGGAACTCCGCGAAGCGGAGCATGTCGCCCAGCACCCCCTGTCCGGGGTCGAACTCGTGGTTACCCACCGTCGCCGCGTCGTACCCGAGACGGTTCATCAGTTCGAGGATCGGACGACGGCCCTCGGCCATGTCGACGTAGGCGTTGCCCGTCCAGCGGTCGCCCGCGTCGACCAGAAAGACGATCCGGGCCGTGTCGCGGCAGGCCTCCACGGCCGCGGCCAGCTGCGGGAAGCGTTCGATCCGGGCATGGATGTCGTTCGTCGAGAGCAGGACGACGGTACGCTCGCGGGGAGCGCAGGCCGCGAGAAGCGCGAAGGCGCAGAACAGTCCGAAACGTATTGTCTTTTTCATAGATCCGCTTAAAATCTTTTACCGAATGTCAAAGTTACGAAGAAAATCGTTATCTTTACACACCATTATCCGGAAAATCTTATGTCCGACACCATTGAAGTCGTATGCGACAACATCGGCGGCACGATCGAGGTCGCCATGGGCACCACGCTGCGCGAAGTCGAACAGCGGCTCGGCATCGCGGGGCCCCGGCCTTTTCTGGCAGCCTATGTGAACAACCGCATCAAGGAGCTCGACTACAAAATATATACCCCCGTTACGCTGCGCTTCGTGGACATCACCTCGTTCGAGGGCATCCGCGTCTATCAGCGCACGTCGTGGTTCATCCTCCAGAAGGCGGCGCGCGAGCTCTTTCCCGGGCATACGCTCCACATCCGGCACTCGATGGGTACGAGCGGTTTCTACTGCGAACTGGAGGGGATCGACGAATTCACGCGCGCCGACGCCGACGCGCTCCGGGAACGCATGCAGCGGATCGTCGAACGCGACCTGCCCATCGAACGCACGAAGGCGCTCACCTCGGAGGTGCGCGCCATCTACGAGGCGCAGGGCCTCGACGACAAGGTGGCGCTCATCGACACCCGTCCGCGCCTGTACAGCAAGCTCTACACCCTCGACGGGCTGGCCGGCTACTTCTACGGTTCGCTGGCCCCCTCGACGGGCTATGTCCGTCTGTTCGGCATCGAGCCCTACTACAACGGATTCTACCTCGCCCTGCCCCAGCGAACGGACCCCGACCGGCTGAACATGCGCATCCATCAGGAAAAGATGTTCGGCATCTTCCAAGAGTACCAGTCGTGGGTGCGGATCATGGGCGTGCCGACCGTGGGCGCCATCAACGCCAAGGTGCTCGCCGGCGACGGCGGAGGACTCGTAAAAATAGCCGAGGCGTTCCACGAACGCAAATTCGCATGGGTGGCCGACTCGATCCTCGAAGCCAACCTCTCGCGCGGAGTGCGCACGGTGCTGATCTCGGGCCCCTCGTCGAGCGGCAAGACCACCTCGGCCATGCGGCTCGGGATTCAGTTGGGCGTGCTGGGGCTCAAGCCCGTGCTCATCTCGCTCGACGACTACTTCGTCGACCGCGAAAAGACCCCGAAGGACGAAAACGGCGAATACGACTACGAAGCGCTCGAAGCCATCGACCTCGGGCTGTTCAACGACCATCTGCACCGCCTCATGCAGGGCCGGAGCGTCGACATCCCGCGCTACGACTTCATAACGGGCAAACGCCAGTGGCACCGCAACCCGCTGACGCTCGACGAACGCTCGATCCTCATCGTCGAAGGCATCCACGGACTGAACCCCGCGCTGACGCCGAGCATCCCCGACCGGCTCAAGTTCAAGATCTACATCTCGTGCTTCACCTCCGTGGCGATGGACAACGTCTCGCGCATCGCCACCACGGACAACCGGCTGCTGCGCCGCCTCACGCGCGACTACACGCAGCGGGGCGCCGACGCGCTCCAGACCCTCTCGCGCTGGGCGAGCGTGCGGCGCGGCGAGGAGAAGCACATATTCCCCTTTCAGGAGAACGCCGACGTGATGCTCAACTCGTCGCTCTTCTACGAAATCTCGGTCCTGCGCAACTTCGCCGAACCCATCCTGCGCGAAGTGCCCGACACGGTCCCCGAATACGACGAGGCGCGCCGCATGCTCGCCTTCCTCGACAACTTCATCCCGATCGGACCCGAGGAAATTCCGCCCACGTCGGTGCTCCGCGAGTTCATCGGCGGCAGCAGCTTCCGCTACTGAAACAATGACTAACCAAATAACAAACCACAGAAACGCAATGTTCGACAAATTCACTACGCGCCACATCGGCGTGAGCCGCGAAAGCGACCTGAAAGCCATGCTGGAGACCATCGGCGTCGGATCGGTCGAGGAACTGATCGCACAGGTGATCCCGCAGTCCATCCGTCTGAAGAAACCCATCGCGCTGCCCGCGGAGGGCATGAGCGAATACGAGTACGCGGCGCACATCCGTTCGCTGGCCGAGCGCAACCGCTGCCTGCGGTCGTTCATCGGCATGGGATACTACCCCAATGCCGTGCCGGCCGCCGTCGTGCGCAACGTCTTCGAGAACCCCGCATGGTACACCTCCTATACGCCCTATCAGGCCGAAATCTCGCAGGGCCGCCTCGAAGCGCTCCTGAACTTCCAGACGGCCGTGATCTCGCTCACGGGCATGCAGATCGGCAACTGCTCGCTGCTGGACGAAGGGACCGCCGCGGCCGAGGCGATGCTCATGATGTTCGCCCTGCGCTCGCGCGAGGCGGTCAGGGAGGGGCGCTGCCAGCTCTTCGTCGACCGCAACCTCTTCCCGCAGACGCTCGACGTGCTGCTCACGCGCAGCGAACCCTTCGGGATCGAACTGATCGTCGACGACTACGACCAGTACGAATTCACGGGCAAGGAGTTCGGCGCCGTCGTGCAGTATCCCGCCGCCGACGGCCATGTGCGCGACTACGCCGCCTTCGCCGCGGCCGCTCACGCCAAGGGGGCGCTCGTTACGGCCGTGGCGGACCTGCTGTCGCTCGCGCTGCTGAAGGCGCCGGGCGAATGGGGCGCCGACATCGCCGTGGGTTCGAGCCAGCGCCTCGGCACGCCGATGGGCTTCGGAGGACCCAGCGCCGGCTACATGACCACGCGCGAAGCCTACAAACGCAACATGCCGGGCCGCATCATCGGCGTCTCGGTGGACCGTCTGGGCCGCAAAGCGCTGCGCATGTCGCTCCAGATGCGCGAACAGCACATCAAACGCGAGAAGGCCACGTCGAACATCTGCACCGCCTCGGCGCTGATGGCCTCGATGACGGGCTTCTACTGCGTCTACAACGGCCCCGAGGGACTCAGGCGGGCGGCCGAAACCGCCCACGGAGCGGCCGCGGCCGTGGCCCGCGGGCTCGAAGCGCTCGACTACAAACTGGCGCACCGCAGCTTCTTCGACACGCTCGAAGTCGAGGCCGAGGCGGCCGTGATCCAGTCGCTCGCGCTCGAAAGCGGCATCAACTTCCACTACCCCTCGGAGGGCCGCGTGCGCATGTCGTTCGACGAAGTTACCACGCCGGCCGAGGTCGACGAGGTGATCCGCATCTTCGCCGAGGCCAAGGGCCGCAAGCCCAAGGCCGCGAAAGGCCCGGCCGAAGAGGCGATCCCCGCCGAGCTGCGCCGCACGAGCGCCTATCTGACGGAGCCGGTGTTCAACACCTACCGCTGCGAGAGCGACCTGATGCGCTACATCAAGCGCCTCGAACTGCGCGACATCTCGCTCGCCAACTCGATGATCTCGCTCGGCTCGTGCACGATGAAACTCAACGCCGCCTCGGAGATGCTGCCCCTCTCGCTGGCCGGATTCCAGAACATGCACCCCTTCGCTCCGGCCGATCAGGCCGAGGGCTACCTGCAGCTGATCGCCGAACTGGAGAAGGATCTGGCGGCCATCACGGGCTTCGCCGCCTGCTCGCTCCAGCCCAACTCGGGCGCCGCGGGCGAGTACACGGGGCTGATGGTGATCCGCGCCTACCACCAGAGCCGCGGGCAGGGCTACCGCAACATCGTGCTGATCCCCGCCTCGGCGCACGGCACGAACCCCGCCTCGGCGGCGATGGCCGGCATGAAGATCGTAACGGTAGCGTGCGACGACAAGGGCAACATCGACGTCGGAGACCTCAAGGCCAAAGCGCAGGAGCACAGCTCGGAGCTGGCCGGCATGATGATTACGTACCCCTCGACGCACGGCGTCTTCGAGAGCCGCATCCGCGAGATCGTCGACGCGGTGCACGACGCGGGCGGACAGGTCTACATGGACGGCGCCAACATGAACGCACAGGTGGGGCTCACGAACCCGGGATACATCGGCGCCGACGTCTGCCACCTCAACCTGCACAAGACCTTCGCCATGCCGCACGGCGGCGGCGGGCCGGGCGTGGGTCCGATCTGCGTGGCGGAGCACCTCCGCGCGTTCCTGCCGTCGCACCCGATCGTCCCGACGGGCGGCGAAGAGGGCATCACGGCCGTGGCATCGGCTCCGTGGGGCTCGGCGATGCTGCTGCCGATCACCTACGGCTACATCAAGATGCTGGGCGCCGACGGGCTGCGCCGCTGCACCGAAATGGCCATCGTCAACGCCAACTACATGTCGGCGGCGCTCCGCGGCGAGTACCGCACCTACTACTCGGGCGAGACGGGCCGCGTGGGCCACGAGATGATCCTCGACCTGACGAACTTCAAGCACGACTACAACATCGACTGCGGCGACATCGCCCGCCGGCTGATGGACTACGGATTCCACGCCCCGACGCTCTCGTTCCCCGTGCACGAGACGCTGATGGTCGAACCCACCGAGTCGGAGCCGAAGGCCGAAATGGACCGCTTCATCGCAGCTCTGGTGCAGATCAAACGCGAGTGCGAGGCCGCCGCCGGGCAGACGGACAACGTGGTGGCGAACGCCCCGCACACGGCCCCGGAGCTCTGCGGCGAGTGGACCCATCCCTACTCGCGCGAGGAGGCCGCCTTCCCGCTCGAATGGATCCGCGAGGCGAAGTTCTTCCCCTACGTGTCGAAGATCGACAACGGCTACGGCGACCGCAACCTCTGCTGCCGCAACACGGACTGAAAAGTTCGCGGACACAGGCCGAAACCACAATCGGGGGGGGGACTGTCCGACAAGTTTTTTTAACCCCTGAGAATTGCGTATTCGGAAAAAGTTCACGAATAGCAGTACGGATAAAACGGGGCTGTCTAAAATTCGTTAGACAGCCCCGTTTCTATTTTTACCGCTCTTCGGGATTTTACCCGGACAGGCAATTCCCAAGCGGGGGGGGGAGAGTTGCAGGACGGCTTCTTCCCTACCGGTCCGGCGCATGTCTTCGGCGCGCCCTTTTCTGCGTTGCGAACTCCCGGACGGGCGGCCGGGCGGCTGTCGATTTGCGCCTCCGTGCGACCGTGTCCCGCATGGCGGGATGCGTCTTTTGCTTCGTACGAAGGTGCTTCAGGGACGGCCGAAGTCGGAAAAGGGCGCCCCGCCGTCCGAACGCTCGAAACGGGCGACTTTCGGGCGGGGCGTGTGCCCCGCCCGCGTTTTTCGTCGCTGTCAGTCCGGCGGATTCGGGGATGCCTTTCCCGGCGTTCGTCCGCTCTTCGGGGAACTTCGAGCAGGGAAATAAGGTGCGAAATCGAAGAAACATGCGGTTCGCCGCCGCCGAAGGGTACGAAGGGATCGTTCCGTCGTGCGACCGGCATCGCTCGGGCGATGGCGGCAGGATGCCGGCACGGGGCAAGCAGTAGCAGAGCGGGGAGGGGAGAAAAGCGAGCGAAGGAGAAGGGAAAACGCGGACAAGCCCGCTGTTTTCGGCAGCCGCCCCGAAATACGGGGCAGATTATTCCCTCCGATTTGCGAAAACCCGCGGGAAAAATCCTACCTTTGCAAAACTTAATTTCTTAACACAGCAAATTCGCATGAAAGTAGAACAGAACAAAATGGTCGGCGTGGACTACAAGCTCACCGTAGACGGCCAAATCGCAGACCGGTCGCGCCCGGGAGAGCCCCTCGAATTCATCTTCGGGACAGGCATGCTGCTGCCCAAATTCGAAGAGGCTATCCTCGGCAAGGAGGTCGGCGAGAAGGTCTCGTTCACGCTCGATCCCAAGGACGGCTACGGAGAACGGATCGCCGAGGCCGAGGTGGATCTGCCGAAAGAGATATTCATGGTGGACGGCAAACTGACCGAAGAGATCCTCTTCGTCGGTTCGCAGGTGCCCATGAGCGACAATCAGGGCAACCGCATGATGGGCATCGTCAAGGAGGTCGGCGACCAGACCGTCAAGATGGACTTCAACCACCCGATGGCCGGCAAGACGCTCAACTTCGACGTCGAGGTGGTGTCGGTGCGCGACGTAACGCCCGAAGATTTGCAGGGCGGATGCGGATGCGGCGACTGCAGCGGCGGTTGCGAAGGCGGATGCGGCGGCCACGACGAGGGCCACTGCAACTGCCACTGATCATCCGGAGACGGCAAGGGGCTGTCCAACGGGTTTCGGGCAGCCTCTCTGCTTCATTCGCACCGCCATCCGGGACTTTCCAGAACAACCATTCCCCCAAGGACGGTAAGGGAGACGGTTTGTCGGAGAACCTCCTTTCCCAATCCGGCAGTGCGTTCCGGCCGTTTTCGCGGCCGCACGACGGGACGGCATGCCGGGACCGCACGACGGGTTTGCACACCGGGACAGCACGCCAAGAATGCATGCCGGAACCACATGCTGGGGCAATACGCCGAGACCGCACGACGGAACCGCACGACGCGGCCGGCGAGGAAAGTGCGAGAGAGGGCTTCGCTCCCGGCACCGAAACCGCAAAAACACCTCTGAGCCTTGATTTCAGTCCGTCAATATCTCTTCTCGGTCGGCAACTCCCGCGGCCTGACGCGCACGCTGGGCCGGATCGACGTATGCCGCAACGCCGACGGCCGGATGTGCTACCGCGCGGGAAACAGCGCCGTGGTGTTCAAAATCCGCCGCGGCGGTGCATGTTACGCCCTGCGCTGTTACACGCGCAAAACGCGCAACCTCGAAGCCGTCTACGGACCCAAGCTGCTGCGCGGCGAACTCTTCGTCTACCGCGACGACCGGCAGGGCGAATGGACCGACGTGGTGGTCGACCGCTGGGTCGAGGGCCAAACGCTCCACGAGCGGATCGCAGCGGCCGACCGCGCGGAGTTCGCACGTCTGGCCGAAGCGTTCGACCGGCTCGCCGCCGCCATGACGGCCGACGACTGCGCCCACGGCGACCTGAAACCCGAGAACATCGTCGTCCGGCCCGACGGCACGCTCCGCCTCATCGACTTCGACGCCTCGTTCCTGCCCGCATTCGCCGGCACGGAGAGTCCCGAGCTGGGCACAGCAGCGTTCCAGCATCCGGCCCGCACGACAGCGGATTTCGACGCCCGGCTCGACGACTTCCCCGCCGCACTGATCTCCACGGCCCTCCACGCACTCGCCTGCGATCCCACGCTGCGCGAACGCTACGACACGCAGGACACGCTCCTGATCGACCCGCACCGTCTGCCGGACGACGAGGCGCTGCGCGAAATACTCGCACTCTTCGAACGACAGGGCATGGCCCTCTCCTACCGCATCGCCCGCCTCCTGCTCTCGCCCGGCTACCGGCTGCCCGGACTGCCCGAGCTGTTCGCCCGTGCCGTCCGAACCGGTGCGGCATACGGTGCGGCACATGCGGCTGCGACACGGCCGCAGAATCGGTCGCAGAAGGCTCCGTGCACGGCACACGGTGAGCGGAACAGCCGGTCCGGCGGGGACGGGGCCGTCGGTGTCGGCGAAGTGCTGAACACCTCAGACATCCCCTTCCGGACGGAGACCGACGAAGACACCCTATGCGCCGCACACGATAGGCGGAACAGCCGGTCCGGCGGGGACGGGGCCGTCGGTGTCGGCGAAGTGCTGAACACCTCAGACATCCCCTTCCGGACGGAGACCGACGAAGACACCCTATGCGCCGCACACGATAGGCGGAACAGCCGGTCCGGCGGGGACGGGACCGTCGGTGTCGGCGGGGCGCCGGACGCCCTATGCGACACGGAAGCCCCGTCCGAGCGGTCGACCGCGCCCCTCGTCCCGCCGGACACAGCCGGAACGGAGGGCTTGCGGTGCGCTCCGTCCGAAGCCGCGCCACCCGCCGAAGCGCCCGAGCTCTTCGTCGAACACGGTCTCTGGGGATACCGCGATCTCCGAACGGGCGAAACGACGATTCCGCCCCTATACGACTGCGGATTCGACTTCACCGAGGGGCTGGCCGCCGTACGACTGGGGCGCACATGGCATTTCATCGACACCGACGGACACACGGTGATTCGCTGTCCGGGGTGCGAAGCCGTCAAACCGTTCCGAGACGGAAAGGCCCGTATCCTCCGCGGCGGACGCATCTCGGAAATCGACCGCGACGGGCACGAAACACCGCCTGCGGATTACGTCGCAGAGGACATCTGCTGATGCGCGCCGCAACGGGTCCGGCCGCAAACCGCCCGTCGGACCGTTCGACACGCGGGCGGAACGGACGGGCTGTGCGGATGCGGACCGGACGAACCCGAGACCCGAGCATCCGACGCAACAGCAGCCGGATCGCTTATCCGCGCACAACAGAACGACGGACGGAAATCCGACGAAGACGGGTCGCACGGACGCATTCGCTCCAGTGCGCGGTGCGCATCAAGCGGAAAGACTGCCGCGCACGCAGCACACGCAACCGGCACCGATCCGAAGCGCACCCGGGCCGGAACGGATGCGCAGAGCCGCCGAAAAACGGGCGTCCGCCCACTCCGGAGGAGAGGCTCCCGCGCCGTGCAGACACGGCCGGCGCACACAAAAATCGCCCCGCCGCCTGTTTTTTGCCGACAAATCGTTATATTTGCATCTGTAAAAAATTGCAATCCGGACGCCTTCCGGCAAAACAGATGGCACGATTGAGAAACTTAACCCCTGCGGAAATCGCTGAGGCCGAAACTCTCGGCTCGTCGGCCGACGACTGGACGCAGGTCATGGTCTCGGAGGATTTCCGGCCCGGGCAACTGCGCGCGAGCCGCTTGGAAGGGCGTGTGGAGATCGCTTCGGGCGCCCGCATCGTCTCGTCGCGCGTGCGCAACTACCGCATCGGCGAAGATTCGCTCGTCGAGCAGGTTACGGCGCTCGAATGCCGGCACGAGAGCGCGTTCGGCAACGGGACGCCCGTGGCGGCGATGAACGAGTGCGGGGGGCGCACCGTCCGCATCTGCGACCTCATGTCGGCGCAGGCCGCCTATGCGACGGCCGTCTACCGCCACCGCCCGCAGACAGTGGCGGCGCTGGAGCGCATGACCGAATCCGTGGTCCGCGCCCGCCGTTCGGCGATGGGCAGCGTGGGACGCGGCTGCCGGATCGTCGGCGCCCGCTTCGTCCGCGAAATGCGCATCGGCGACGGCGCGACAATCGACGGGGCCTCGCGCCTCGAAGAGGGCACGCTCGCCGAGGGCGCCGCCGTCGGTGCGGACGTCAAGGCGTCGCACTTCATCGCGGCCGAAGGCGCGCGCCTCGACAACGGCGCGATCGTCGAACGATGCTTCGTCGGCGAAAACTGCATCCTCTCCAACGGATTCACGGCCGTCGATTCGCTCTTTTTCGCCAACTCGCACTGCGAGAACGGCGAAGCCGCCTCCGTGTTCGCCGGCCCCTTCACCGTGTCGCACCACAAGTCGTCGCTGCTGATCGCCGGCATGTTCTCCTTCTTCAACGCCGGCAGCGGCGCCAACCAGAGCAACCACCTCTTCAAGAGCGGCGCGGTGCACCAGTCGGTCCATCTGCGCGGCTGCAAGTTCGGCAGCGGAGCCTACATCATGTCGCCCGCGATCGAAGGGCCGTTCACCATCGTGCTCGGGCACCACTCCTCGCACCACGACACGTCGGAATTCCCCTATTCGTACCTCGTCGAAAAGGAGGAGCGCTCGATGCTCATGCCGGGCGCGAACCTCACGAGCTGCGGCGCCGTGCGCGACATCGAGAAGTGGGCGCAGCGCGACCGCCGGCGCGTGAGGCGCGACGTGGTCGATTTCGCGGAGTACAACCCCTACGTCTGCTCCGGCTTCGTCGCGGCCGTCAACACGCTCCACGCACTCGCCGAGGCCGATCCCGACGCAGGGTCGTACAACCACAGAAAAGTCGTCATCAAAGCCAATATGCTCCGGCGCGGAATCGGACTCTACAACAAAGCCGTCGTCGCCTCGATGGGCGCGATGCTCGCGCGAGGCGCCTCGGCGCCCGACGCCGACGGCAGCGGACGATGGCTCGACATCGCCGGACAATACATCACCAAACGCGCCGTCGACGAAATACTCGACGCGGTAGACGCCAGCTCGATCCGGACCTTCGCGGAGCTCGACGACCGCTTCCGCGCCTTCGACGCCCGCTACGACGACTATGCGCACAGCTACGCCGAAAACCTGCTGGCGAGCCTTCTGGGCCACCGCCCGTCGGCGCAGGAGATCGCCGAGGCGGTCGAAGCCGGTGCCAACGCCCACGCCGCCATGCGCCGCACGACGGACGCCGACCGGCAGCGCGACTGCTCGCCCGACATGGCCGTCGGATACGGGCTCGACAGCGACAGCGAAACTGAAATCATGGCGGACTACTCCGCCGTAAGAGGCCTCGAATAAAACCTATGTACACACAGAGCATCACACGCAACCGCCGCACGGCTTTCGTGCTCGCCATCGACTTTTCGGGTTCGATGAACGAACGGATCCGGTTCGGCCGCCGCACGACGACCAAGGCCGAAGCCGTCGCCACGGTCGCCAACCGGCTGCTTTTCGAACTGACCGAACGCGCCCGCCGCAGCGACGGCATCCGCGACTACTACGACATCGCCCTCGTCGGCTATGCCGGCGGCGGCACGCTGCCCCTGCTGGGCGAAAGGGGATTCCACTCCATCGCAGAGGTCGCCGCACGGGGTGCCGAGCCGCCCGCCGCAAAGGCGGAATACCGCCTGCCGGACGGCAGCGCCGCCCTGCTCGACGAGGTGGCCGTACCCCGCTGGGTCGAACCGCACGCCGAGGGCGAGACCCCGATGTACGAAGCGCTGCTCGAAGTACGCGATCTGGTGGCGGAGTGGACCTCGCGCCCCGAGAACGCCGCCAGCTTCCCGCCCGTGGTCTTCAACATCACCGACGGCGAAGCCTCCGACTGCGACGATGCGGAGCTGCGCGAAGTTTGCAGCCGGATACGCTCGCTCCGCACCGACGACGGAAACGTGCTGCTCATCAACATCCACATCGCCTCCGGCACGGAGGAAAAGGCGCTTCTCTTCCCCACGGCCGACGAGGCCGCCTACGGCAACCGGTACGCCTCGCTGCTCTACGACTGTTCGAGCCAGATGCCGGCGGCGTTCGACGCGGCGATCCGCGAACTGCGCGGCGGCACGCCGCCCTATCGCGGCATGAGCTACAACGCCTCGGTGCAGGAGCTCGTGGCCGTGCTCAACATCGGTTCGATCAGCGTAAAAACGGAATAAAGGCATGACACCCACGATATACAGCTTCACGCGGGCGCTGCTCGCACCCGCCGACCACTTCGACGCACTGCGCGACGCACGCATCCCGACCGGGCCGGACGGGCGGCCGCGGATGAGCCGCACTTCGCGCTTCGCCGAAGCCGAGATCGACTGGCGGGGCGGACGATGGCTCGTCTGCATGCCCCTCGCGCCCTCCGCCGTGCCCGGCATCGAGCGGGCGGCCGCACGGCTCCGCACGCTCCGCTCGGAGTGGCTCGCCGAATACAGGCTCCTGCGCGACGAGATGCGCTACGAAGACTCGGCCGGCGGAGAACACCGCTCGGACCTCGTCCTGCAACGGCTCCCGGAGGGCCTCACGTTCGGCGAAGCGCTCGCCGCGGAGCCGAAAGAACGGCTTGCGGCGGCACTCGAAGCCCTGCGCGGCGAGCTGGCCCGTCTGGGCATCTCGCACGGGAACCTCAAACCCGAGAACCTCCGCTGGAGCGGCGGACGATGGCTGCCGATTCGCTGGCACCACGTCCGCACGGAGCCCGGAGGCGACGAGGAGGCTTTCGCGCAGCTGCTCGGCGCTGTCGGCGAAGCCGCCGACGGACCGCAGCGAACCCTCTCCGACGTACAGGCCGCATACGGCATGCCCGCCGACCGGCTGACGGGGCATCTGTGGGTCGGCCACGTATTCGAACAGCTCGTCTGCGTGGGCGACGAGGAGGGATTCGGCTATGTCGATGCGGAGAACCGCACGGTCATTCCGGCGCAATACCTGTGGGCCGACGATTTCCACGAAGGCCGTGCGGCCGTGCAGACCGCCGAAGGCATGGGGCTGATCGACAAGCAGGGGCGCTACGTCATTCCGCCCGTGTGCGAGATCGTCGAATACAGACCCGAAGCCAGCTTGTCCGAGGTCCGGCGGGCAGGCATGTGGTACATATACGACTACGAAGGGAACCCCGTCGCAGGACCGGCCGGGACCCGCGACGAAGCCTACGCACTCGCCGGGAAAGAACCCGAGAACTGAAAACAAATACGAAAAAAACTACTACGATTATGGAAGAAGTAAAAGTACTGATCATCGGCAGCGGACCCGCAGGATACACTGCGGCGATCTACACCTCGCGCGCCAACCTCGCGCCCGTGCTCTACGAAGGCATCGAACCGGGCGGACAGCTCACCACCACCACGGAGATCGAGAACTTCCCGGGATACCCCGAGGGCGTCGACGGCAATCAGATGATGGCCGACATACGCAAGCAGGCCGAGCGATTCGGCGCCGACATACGCTCGGGCAACATCACGAAAGTGGATCTCTCGTCGCGGCCGTTCCATGTCGTCGTGGACGGCGAGAAGGAGATCGCGGCCGAGAGCCTCATCATCGCCACGGGAGCCACGGCCAAATACCTCGGACTGCCCTCGGAACAGAAGTTCCGCGGCATGGGCGTGAGCGCCTGCGCCACCTGCGACGGATTCTTCTACCGCAAGAAGGACGTGGCCGTGGTCGGCGGCGGCGATACGGCCTGCGAGGAGGCCACCTATCTCGCCTCGCTCTGCCGTCAGGTCTATATGATCGTCCGCAAACCCTTCCTCCGCGCATCGAAGGCGATGCAGGAGCGGGTCTTCAAGACACCCAACATCACGGTGCTCTTCGAGCACAACACGGCCGAAGTGCTCGGCGACGAGAACGGCGTAACGGGCGCCCTGCTGCGCAGGAACGACGGCTCGGAGGTCAAGATCGACATCTCGGGATTCTTCCTCGCCATCGGACACCACCCCAACACCGAACTCTTCGCCGACCAGCTCGAACTGGACGAAGAGGGATACATACGGGTCGAGGGCGGCTCGTCCAGAACCTCCGTCGAAGGCGTCTTCGCCGCCGGCGACGTCAAGGACCCCCACTACCGTCAGGCCATCACCGCCGCCGGTTCGGGCTGTGTCGCCGCACTGGACTGCGAGCGGTTCCTGCTGCGCTAAGCAGGCTGTCCGACGCTCCTACGACCGGGAGGAAGGGAGGAAGGGGGCGGCTTCCCACGGCGCCCCTTGCTGCTTTCGGCACTCCCCGCTTCCGTCGCCGGCATCGGAACGGCTGCCGCCGCGGGTCTCGCTGCGAATTCGATCGGGGCGGGGCCGAAGGCTTAGGCTTCGGTTCATCGGAACGGTCCTCCCCGCAGTCCCCGTCGGAGAAGGGAGGGGCTGCGGGGAGGATTTCCCGTCGCCGCGATACGCCATACCCTGCACTCCGGCGCGGCGCGAACGGGACAGGACGGGATGATTCGGCACGGATACGGAGCGTTTGAACGGTACGACAGAGTATACACGGCCACACTACGGCGCGACCCGGACGCTGCGATACGGCGCGGCGCGAACACTCCGCCTCGGAACAACCCGGTACCGCACAATGCAGCACGGGCCGAACCGTGAGACCCGGCACAACGCGGTGCGGAGCGATCCGAACGGCATGACACGACGCGGTGCGAACGGGGCAGGACGGGATGATTCGGCACGGGTACGGAGCGCTTGCACGGTATGCAGGGTACAACACGGCAACACTCCGGCGCGACCCGGACGCTGCGATACGGCGCGGCGCGAACACTCCGCTCGGCACAACCCGGTACCGCACATACAGTACGGGCCGAACCGTGAGACCCGGCACAACGCGGTGCGGAGCGATCCGAACGGCATGACACGGCGCGGTGCGATCGGTTGGACTTGCTGGATGCCCGGCACGGATACGGAGCGTTTGAACGGTACGACAGAGTACACACGGCCACACTACGGTGCGACCCGGACGCTGTGATACGGCGCGGCGCGAACACTCCGCCTCGGCACAACCCGGTACCGCACAGTGCAGCACGGGCCGAAACGTGAGATCGGCACAACGCAGTGCGGAGCGATCCGAACGGTACGGGACTGCGCAGCGCAGTCCGGAAAGAGAAAGGAAGAGCAGGCGAAAGTCGTTCGCACACCCGAGCGCGGGAAGGAGCCGGCAACTTTTCCAGCCGCGACGGTTCGGCGATATGCGCACGCTGTCCGCAGTTGCCGGGTGAGGAGGATGCGGAAGACGGGAACCTGCGGGTCGTGCGGACCGACGGCTCCGGCATTCCGGGTACGAGGCGGGCTGCACCGGAACCCGCCGGGACCTGCCGGGACCAAAGATACGGGCGAGCGATTCGCCGCAAGGCGCGCGCCGCATCGGGGACAGACAACCGAAACGTCCGAAACAAGGAAATATGACTGATCGTTTAGCAATTTGAGTTTTTCCGTTACCATATTGGGTTCGGCCTCGGCCAAACCCACGCCCACGCGCCATCCGTCGGCCCAGATAGTGAACGTCCACGAACAACACTATCTGGTCGACGCGGGCGAGGGCGTGCAGCAACAGATGATCCGACAGCGAATCAATCCGTTGAAAATAAGGGCCGTATTCATCTCGCATCTGCACGGGGACCATGTCTACGGACTTTTCCCGCTGCTCTCGACACTCGGACTGTACGGACGGCGGACGCCGCTTGCGGTATACGCTCCGGCCCCGTTCGGCGAGATGCTGGCCTGTCATCTCCGCTATTTCGACAGCGGACTGCCCTACACGGTCGAATGGCACGAGACGGACACCACGCAGCACGCGCTGCTCTACGAGAACCGCACATTGGAGGTGTGGTCCGTGCCTCTGCGGCACCGGATCCCCACCGCCGGTTTTCTGTTCCGCGAAAAGGAGCCGCCGCTCAATGTCGATAAATTCAAGATCGTCGAATACGGCCTCTCCGTCGCGCAGATCACGGCGGCCAAGCAGGGCCGCGACATTACGCTCGCCGGCGGCGAGACGATCCCCAACGGGGAGCTGACCTACCGGCCTTACGTTCCGCGTTCGTACGCCTATCTCTCCGACACGAACTATTCGGCCAAGGCGGCCGGATTGTGCGCCGGCGCAGATCTGATGTATCACGAGGCGACCTATGCCGCGGCGGAGCGGAAAATCGCCCGCGAGCGGGGACATTCGACCTCGGAAGAGGCCGCCCGGGCGGCGCTGCTCGCCGGAGCCGGACGGCTCGTGATTGGGCATTTCTCGTCCCGCTACAAGGACGAGACGATTCTGGTCGAGGAGGCCCGGCGGTCGTTCCCGGCGACGGAAGCAGCCGCAGAGGGCCGCCGATTCGAAATCCCCGAGCGAAAAGCGCCGCGAAGAGGGACCGCCGACAGGGAGCGGGAAAAGCTTTCCGAGGAAACGGACGTTCGGGACAGAGACCGACCGGAGACAGGGCCGGCGGAGCCAAAAGCCGACGAATGAAAATCCCGTCGTCTCCGAAGAAAGGGGGCCGAAGACGGAAGAGTGCAGGATTCCGAAGCGGACGAAGGACGGAGCGGGCAACGGTCCGGCGTTGAGCGCGGAGGGAAACAGAGCGGGCGGAGGCCGGGAGGAAGGCGAAGGCGGACGGAGAGGGGCGGACGGATGCCTCCCGCCGAGAGCCGCGGCAGATAAAAGCGGATCTGCCGAACGCAAGGCCGGAAGTCGGAAGGTACGATCCACAATACAGACGCCGAGAGCGGAGGTGGACAAAACAGACAATACAGGCGCAGAGGAGGACGGAGCGAGCAACGGTCCGGCGTTGAGCGCGAAGGGAAACAAGGCGGGCGGAGGCCGGGAGGAAGGCGGATGCGGACGGAGAGGGGCGGACGGATGCCTCCCGCCGAGAGCTGCGGCAGACAAAAGCGGATCTGCCGAACGCAAGGCCGGAAGTCGGAAGACACGATACCTCCACAAAAGGGATGCGGCAGGCAAAAGAATGAGCGCGACGGACGAACGGGCCGATGCGTTCCGAGGGCAGTTCCGATATGCGGACCGACGCCGGCGAACCGTCCGTCAGTTCGGGAAGTCCCCGAAAAGGCGTCCCGATCGGCGGAAGCAGTCCGGCGGCAGCCAAGCCGCTTCGGTGCGGAAGGCGTCGAAACTGCAGCGCTCCGACACCGGACGCACCCGGCGAACGACCGCTTCCGGGCGGTCCTCCAAACGTTACGAACGAACATGATTACCAAAGCCGAAATACGACAGGTGCGGGCGCTCGCCGACAAGCGGGGCCGCACCGAGACGGGTCTTTTCGTGGCCGAAGGCGAAAAACTCGTGGGCGAGCTGCGTACTTCGCACCTCAGGGTGGAGCGGATCTATGCGCTCGAAGGGAGCTTCTCCGGACGGGAGGTTACGCCCGTATCGCCGAAAGAGATGGAACGGCTCTCGCTGCTCAAGACGCCGACGAAGGCGCTGGCGCTGGTCGGAATCCCCCGGTACGCACTGCGTCCGGACCGACTGGGCGGGCGTCTCGTGCTGGCGCTCGACGACGTCGGAAACCCGGGCAACATGGGGACCATCATCCGTCTGGCCGACTGGTTCGGCATCGAGGATGTGGTCTGCTCGGCCGCTTCGGCCGACTGCTTCAATCCCAAAGTCGTGCAGGCTACGATGGGGGCGATCCTGCGGGTGAGGGTGCATTATACGGACCTTCCGCACTTTCTCGCCGGAGCCGCGGCGGCGGGCATGCCCGTCTACGGCACCTTCCTCGAAGGCACTCCGCTCGGCGAGGCACCGCTCACGCCCGACGGCATTCTCCTCATGGGCAACGAAGGGCACGGCATCTCGGACGCATGCGCCGCCTACGTCTCCCGCAAACTCTTCATTCCGCCCTATCCCCCCGGCCGCCGCGGCTCCGAATCGCTCAACGTGGCGATGGCCGCCGGCATCGTCTGCAACGAGTTCCGCAGCCGCACGAAGTAAAACCGGCCGTGCAAACGCGCCCGTGCAAGCGCGTCTGCCGGGCCTGCGGCGGCACCGCCCGTCGGGGGAAAAGCAGTTCGCCGGAGGGGAGGGGCTGCCCTATCGAGGGAGGAATACCCCCGTCGGAGAGAAACGGGCCGTCGGAGAAAGAGGGTCCATCGGGAAAGGCACGGTTTGCCGGAGGAAAAGCAGTCCGCCGGAGGGGAGGGGCTGCCCTATCGAGGGAGGAACACCCCCGTCGAAGAGAAACGGGCCGTCGGAGAAAGAGGGTCCATCGGGAGAGGCACGGTTTGCCGGAGGAAAAGCAGTCCGCCGGAGGGGGTGCCCTATCGAGGGAGGAATACCCCCATCGGAGAGGAACGGGCCGTCGAAGAAAGAGGGTCCATCGGGAAAGGCACGGTCTGCGGGGGGGGCTTCGGGAGAGGCGTGGTTGCCGGCTGTCAACCGCACGGCCCCTTGTCGGACCCGCACAGGGAGATAGTCGCCCGAATACCTCCCCCGCGTCGGTCGTGGCCGGTACAGGGCATACCGCATCCGGCGGCCGAACGCCGACGAGCGATCCTCTTCATGCAACGGTTTCGGCTCCTGCCGCCGCCGATCCGGCAGCCGTGCCCCACGGTGCCCGTCGCTCGTCGGCGGGCGCAGACTACGGCGTGGATCATGCGCTCCGGCACCGCCACTCTCTGCGGACGGCGGAAGAAGACCATCGAGTAGGGTGTCTCGCCGGTATGAGGCCGTAGATAAGGACGGGCGCACCCGCATTCGCCCATCGCCGCCACGGGCGGCACGGTGTCGGACGCGCACGCAGGAATTCGAGTGCCCCAATCCGCCCGGCGAACGAATCTTCACCGATGCGGCCGTCGCTCGCGTGCGAAGAGACGGTGCCGGCACCGGATCATGTTCTGCGGGTCGAATTGCCGGCCGGCGCTGCGGGCGGCGGAAGAAGATCATCGAGTAGGGTGTCTCGCCGGTATGAGGCCGCAGATAAGGACGGGCGCACCCGCATTTCCCCATCGCCGCCACGGGCGGCACGGCGCCGGACCGAAGCGCACCGGAATCCGCAAACATTCAGGTCGTCCGCGCATCCTCGAATCTTTTCTTTCCGGGGCACGAAAACGCGCTCCTCCGACCCCATGCGCGGAGCCGGCGGCACAAGGCAAGACACGCTCCGTGCGAAAAAACGCAGCATCGGCCGCCACCCGTCAGGTCATTGAAATTCGGCATGTTGCTCCCGCAGGCAGAGGGCCGATGCGCTTTTTCGACCGGTCTGCATCCGCGATCCTTGCCGACCGCCGAAAGAAAGATCGGGAAAAAACGATGCCGACCTTCGCGGAATCCCCGATTTTTTGCTATCTTTGTTTTTTGAAACAGAACGATTTATGGCAGACCCGAAACTCAAGATAGGCATCACGCAAGGCGACACGAACGGCATCGGCTGGGAAGTCATTCTCAAGACATTTGCCGATCCGCGCATGACAGAGCTTTGTACGCCAATAATTTACGGATCGCCGAAGGCCGCGGCCTTCTATCGCCGCACCCTCGCCGCGACCGAAGAGTGCAGTCTCACGGAGATCGCCTCCGCCGAGGAGGCGCGGCGCGGAAAGGTCAGTCTCGTGGCGGCAGGTCCGCAGGAGCTGACCGTCGAGCCGGGCCATCCGAGCCCCGAAGCGGCGCACGCCGCCGTCGAAGCGCTCCGCGCCGCCACGGCCGACCTGCGCGAAGGCCGCATCGACGCGCTCGTAACCGCTCCCTTCAACAAGGAGTCGGTGCACGAAGACCGCTTCCCCTACACGGGGCACACCGAATACCTCGCCGCAGAGCTGGGCGGCGAACCGATGATGATCATGTGCAGCGACCTGCTGCGCGTGGGACTGGTAACGATCCATGTCCCCGTGGCGGATGTCAGCCGCGACATCACCGAGGAGAAGATCGTCCGCTCGCTCTCGATCCTGCGCCGGTCGCTCGTGTGCGACTTCGGCATCGTCGAACCGCGGATCGCCGTGCTGGCGCTCAACCCCCATGCGGGCGACGGCGGACTGCTGGGCCGCGAGGAGCAGGAGACGATCCGTCCGGCGATCCGCACGGCGGCCGAACAGGGCATTCTGGCCTTCGGACCTTTCGCCGCCGACGGGCTCTTCGCCGGGGGAGGCTATGCCCGCTACGATGCCGTGCTGGCCATGTACCACGATCAGGGATTGGCGCCTTTCAAGGCTCTCTCGCCCGACGGGGTGAACTTCACGGCCGGTCTGGAGCGGGTGCGCACCTCGCCCGACCACGGCACGGCCTACGACATCGCCGGACAGGACAAGGCCGATCCGCAGTCGCTGCGCAATGCCATATACACGGCGCTGGACATCGTGGAACGCCGCTGCGCATGGGCACAGTGGACGCGCAACCCGCTCCAGCGCGCCGAGCGCGAGAAGAGCGGACGCGACGTCTCGGTCCGCGATCTGCCCGACACGGAGAAGGAGGCGAACTGACCTCCGCCGAGAAGGAGGGGGGCGATCCGCGAACGGCCCGTGTTGGTAAACAGTTTGCACTGCAGGCCGAGTGCGCAGAGTGAGAAGGACCTATGCAAGAAAGCGGGCGGTCCCGTGGATCTTTTCGCAGGGAACGGCCCGTGCCGGGGAACCGCTTGTACTGCGGGCCGAGTGCGCAGAGTGAGAAGGACCTATGCAAGAAAGCGGGCGGTCCCGCGGATCGTTTCGCAGGGAACGGTTCGTGCCGGGGAACCGCTTGCACTGCGGGCCGAGTGCGCAGAGAATGACGGAGGCATCCGGCAGCAGAGGCCGAGGTGCAAGCGCCGCAGTCCGGCAAGCGGAAGGATCGGGCAGCCGCACCCACGCGCAGGTACGGCGACCGCCCCTGCGGGCAGGACGCCGCAGACGGGCGGACGGGCCGCAAGCGCACGAAACATACGCCGATTCCCCCTCCGCCGGAGCGGCGACCGGTTCGCCGGAAAGACGACAGACCCTAATAAACCGGAGCGACGGTCCGTATTCCGTCTCGTAATTGTGGAAGCGGACACGGCTCCAAAAAACGAACACATAATGATTAAAATCACATTTCCCGACGGCTCGGTCAAGGAATTCGCCGAAGGGACCACGGCTTACCGGATCGCCGAAAGCATCAGCCCTCGTTTAGCTGCTGACTCTCTGGCGGCATCGGTAAACGGCACGACCGTGGACATGATGCGTCCGATCGACACGGACGCGACCGTCAGATTCTACAAATGGGACGACGCCGAGGGCAAGCACGCCTTCTGGCACACTTCGTCGCACCTGCTGGCCGAAGCGCTCGAAGCGCTCTATCCGGGCATCCGATTCGGCATAGGACCTGCGATCGAGAACGGCTTCTACTACGACGTGGACAGCCCCGTGCCCATCACCGAGGCGGACCTTCCGCGCATCGAGCAGAAGATGCAGGAGCTCGCGCGCAACAAGGAGGAGCTCATCCGCCGCGAAGTGCCCAAGGCCGAAGCGCTGGCCGCCTTCACCGCGAAGGGAGACCCCTACAAGATCGAGCTGATCTCGGCTCTGGAGGACGGCACCATTTCGTTCTACACCAACGGAGCTTTCACGGACCTCTGCCGCGGTCCGCACATTCCCAATACGGGGTATATCAAGGCCATCAAGCTGACCTCGGTGGCCGGCGCCTACTGGCGCGGCGACGAGAAACGCCAGATGCTCACACGCATCTACGGCATCTCGTTCCCCAAGAAGTCGATGCTCGACGAATACGTGGCCATGATGGAGGAGGCCAAGAAACGCGACCACCGCAAGCTGGGCCGGGAGCTCGAACTCTTCACCTTCTCGCAGCGCGTGGGACAGGGGCTACCGCTCTGGCTGCCCAAGGGCGCCGCCCTGCGCGAGCGTCTGGAGCAATTCCTGCGCGGCGTGCAGAAGGAGTACGGCTACCAGCAGGTCATCACGCCCCACATCGGCAACAAGGAGCTCTACGTAACCTCGGGCCACTATGCCAAGTACGGCAAAGACTCGTTTCAGCCGATCCGCACCCCGATCGAAGGCGAGGAGTATCTGCTCAAACCGATGAACTGCCCGCACCACTGCGAAATCTACCGTTCGAAACCCCGCTCGTACAAGGAGCTGCCCGTGCGTCTGGCGGAATTCGGCACCGTCTACCGCTACGAGCAGTCGGGCGAGCTGCACGGACTGACGCGCGTGCGCGGCTTCACGCAGGACGACGCCCACCTGTTCGTGCGCCCCGACCAGCTGCTCGAAGAGTTCGAGCGCGTGATCGACATCGTGCTCTACATCTTCAAAACGCTCAAATTCGACAACTATACGGCACAGATTTCGCTGCGCGACCCCCTGAACCGCGAGAAATACATCGGCTCGGACGAGAACTGGGAGAAGGCCGAGAGCGCGATCATACGGGCCGCGGAAGAGAAGGGCCTCAACACGGTGATCGAATACGGCGAAGCGGCCTTCTACGGCCCGAAGCTCGACTTCATGGTCAAGGACGCCATCGGCCGCAAGTGGCAGCTCGGCACCATTCAGGTGGACTACAACCTGCCCGAACGGTTCGACCTCACGTACAAGGGAGCCGACGACAAGCTCCACCGCCCGATCATGATCCACCGCGCGCCGTTCGGCTCGATGGAGCGCTTCGTGGCCGTGCTGCTCGAACACACGGGAGGCCGGTTCCCGCTGTGGCTCTCGCCCGATCAGGTCGTCGTGCTGCCCATTTCGGAGAAGTACAACGACTACGCCGCGCACGTGGTCGAATACCTCAACCGCCACGACGTGCGGGCGCAGATCGACGACCGCAACGAGAAGATCGGCCGCAAGATCCGCGACAACGAACTCAAGCGCATCCCCTATCTGCTGATCGTCGGCGAGAAGGAGGAGGCCGAGGGTCTGGTCTCGGTCCGCGCGCAGGGCGAGGGCGACAAGGGGCAGATGACGCTCGAAGCCTTCCGCGACCTCATCGCGGAGCTGGTGCGCGGAGAGATCGAGGCCAACAAGCTGGAAAAGAAATAACAGATTAACCTTAAAATATTTACAATTATCGCAGCACCGAAACCATTTCCGCCGAGGCCGTTCACCCCGGGGAATAACAGACCGAAACCCGCAGGCGGCAATCCGAACAACCGTTACGGCCGCCGCCTGCCCGAAAAGGAAAATCCGCACCGCACGAACCGCGAAATCGCCGTTCCGGAGGTGCGCGTGGTCGGAGACAACATCGGAGAACCCCGCGTTCTGCCGATCCGCGACGCACTGGCGCTGGCCGACGAGCTGGGCCTCGACCTGATCGAGATCTCGCCCAAGGCCGAACCGCCCGTATGCCGCATCGCCGACTACCAGAAGTTCCTCTATCAACAAAAGAAAAAAGCCAAAGAGCTGAAAGCCAATCAGACGAAGATCGTCGTCAAGGAGATCCGCTTCGGCCCCCAGACCGACGATCACGACTACAACTTCAAGCTCAGGCATGCCGAGAACTTCCTCAAGGAGGGGGCCAAGGTCAAAGCCTACGTCTTCTTCCGCGGCCGTTCGATCGTCTTCAAGGAGCAGGGCGAGATCCTGCTGCTCCGCTTCGCCACCGATCTCGAAGAGTTGGCCAAGGTGGAAATGATGCCCAAACTCGACGGCAAGAAGATGAACATGATCCTCGCCCCCAAAGGCAAGAAATAGAGCCCGGTGCAAACCGGAAGGAAGAGGAGAGAGGGGCGCGGGGCACACCCGAGGCCCCGATACGAAACGAGGACGGGGCTGTCTAACAAATCTTGGACAGCCCTTTTTTATTCGTACTGCTCATCGGGAATTTTTCCGAATACGCAATTTCTCGGAGGGCTGAAAAACGCGTCAGACAGCCCCGTCCTCGTCTCGTTCGTTCCGGCAGGCCCCTGCTGCCGTTCATGCGCCCACCGCCTGCGCGACATGTTCCGGACAAATCCGGCCCGGCTTCGATTCCTTTTCGGCCTTCATCGGCCGTTTCCCGTCCGGTCTTCGTCCCGTGCCGTTCCGGCCGCATCATCCGTTTCGTCCTGCCGCGCCGACTTTCCGATCCTGCTCTGCGCCGGCTCTCACTGCGTTCGAATCGTACATCCGTCCTGTTCCCGTCCTGTTCCCGTCCTGTTTCGTTCTGCTTCGTCCGAAACGAGGAAAAACGCGCCACAGCCGAGACACACGCCGGTCCGCACCCCGTTGCGGACGGTCTTCGCCCCGGCCGCCAGCAGCGAACGGCAGATACCGACGGTATCGAAGGCAATCATCCGCTCCGCCGCCCGGCCCCGTTTTCGCATCTTCACCGCCCGTTCGCACTCCCGCACCACGGCTGCGCATCTACCCGTCCACACCCTTCCCCGGGCCTCTTGTTCCACCTCCTCCGCCGTGCCGTCCGCTCCTGCCCGCGCAGCATTCCGCACCTTCGCGCTCAGTGTACCCGATTCTTTTTCATCCTCGATTCGCGGACCGGAGCGGTTCACTTCCACCCTATTCCCGAAAACCGCACCCGGTTCCCGATTTCCGACACCGCGTTCGCCATCCGCTCCGACGGATTCTCCGGTCCGGCTTTCTGCACCCGCACTCCCGTTTCGAGCTCCCGGTCTCCCGTTCCCGCCTGCATTCGTGCAAACCACGCGGCAAACGGCTCGACGAAAACCCGTTGCCGCCGAGCGGAGAGCCGGCGGCCGTCGACAGATTCCCGGACCGGCAGAGTACCGGAACATTTACGGTACAGTACTACGTATGAAATTGTTATGTCGCAAGAATTGCAGACTGGGCGACAATGCGGGCGATTCGCAGAGAGACGGACCGCAGCTTCGGTTCCCGTGAAAACGGCAAAACTCCGAATGGCGGAGCAAAAGCGCAAAAAGGCATGCGGGATTACCGGCCCGCGATCGGACAACGGGCAGCAGGCGCATCGTTCCCGGAAGGCAAGCTGTCCGACGAATCTCCGCTAACGACTTCGCCCCTGCCGGCATAAGCTTCGGCAGGGGCGGAATCCGATTCCCGAAACCGGTCGGGCAACCCTCCGGCTGAGGACGCCGGTTAACGCACTTTGAATCCCTCGTCGGCACGCATCGGAATCGGCATCTTGGCATAAACGCCGCCTTCGAGCTTGTCGCGCACGGATTTGAACGCCTCGATCGTATAGCGCACGTCTTCGAGCGTGTGGGCCGCCGTCGGGATCACGCGCAGGATGATCTCGCCCTTCGGGATCACGGGGTAGACGACGATCGAGCAGAACAGGGCGTGGTTCTCGCGCAGGTCGACGATCAGGTTCGTCGCCTCGGGGATGCCGCCCTTCATGTAGACGGGCGTAACGGGCGATTGGGTAACTCCGATCTGGAAGCCGTTCTCCTTCAGTCCGCTTTGCAGGGCCCGGGTGATCTCCCAGAGTTTCTCCTGATATTCGGGATGGCGGCGGATCAGATCCAGACGCTTCAGCGCGCCGATCACCATCGGCATCGGGAGCGACTTGGCATAGAGCTGCGAGCGCATGTTGTAGCGCAGCAGGTTGATGAGCCAGCGGGGACCGCTGACGAAGGCGCCGATGCCGGCCATCGACTTGGCGAAGGTGTTGAACAGCACGTCCACGCCGTCGACCACGCCGAAGTGGTCGGCCGTGCCGCGGCCGCCGCGGCCCATCGTGCCGAAGCCGTGGGCGTCGTCCACCAAGAGGCGGAACGCGAAGTCCTTCTTCATCGCCACGATCTCGTCCAGCTTGCCCAGATCGCCCTTCATGCCGAAGACGCCTTCGGTGATTACCAGCACGCCGCCGTTCTGCTCCTCGGCCAGCTCGGTGGCGTGTTTGAGCTGCAGGCGCAGCGACTCCATGTCGTTGTGGCCGTAGACGAAGCGTTTGCCCTTGTGCAGACGCAGACCGTCGATGATGCAGGCGTGGGCCTCGGCGTCGTAGACCACCACGTCGCGCGGCGTGAGCAGGCAGTCGATGATCGAAAGCATGCCCTGATAGCCGAAGTTCAGCAGGAAGGCGTCCTCCTTGCCGACGAACTCCGCGAGCTCGCGTTCGAGCTGTTCGTGGTACTTGGTCTGCCCGCTCATCATGCGGGCGCCCATCGGAGCCGCCATGCCGAATTCGGCGGCGCCTTTGGCGTCGGCCTCGCGGACCTCGGGGTGGTTGGCAAGTCCGAGGTAGTTGTTCAGGCTCCAGTTGAGCATCATCTTGCCGCGGAAGATCATGTGGGGACCCAGTTCGCCTTCGAGTTTGGGGAAGGCGAAATAGCCGTGGGCATAGGACATGTATTGTCCGATGGGACCGCCCGCGTTTTTCTCGAGACGTGCGAAAATATCGACCATAATGCGTATGTATTTTAAGTTTTTCGTTGCTGTTTTTCGCGGTCGTTTCCGTCCTCCGGAATCGCCTGCGCGAACGCGGATCGCCTCCCGGCCTGACGAAAACGTTCCGTTCGGACGCATCGAAGTGCCGAACGCGCATTTTTTTGCCACCAAAAGTAGCTATTTTTTGCCGTGCCGGAGTACGCTTTAATACTTATTTTTGATTCCGGGCGGGCCGCGGCGGCCGTCGGGCGGGGGCATGGGGGCGAGGACATGGGAGGGGCATGGGGCTGCGGCGGCTGAAGAGCCGGAGAGCCGGAGACGAGGCGAGCAGGCCGAAGAGACCGAACGTACCCGCGGATGCGCCGGATCCCGCAGCTCGGCGCATGCGTGCCGGATTCGCCGGGGGCAGACGGGGCGCGGCGGACACGGCGGCCGGGAGGCAATGCGGCGGATGCAGCGGAAGAGACACAATGCGGCGGACGGGGCGCGGGAGTGAACGGAGCGTCGATGCGATGGGGCGCGGCGGACACGGCGGACGGGATGCGATGCGACGGACGATGCATACGCCCGCAGCGGTGCGAAGCCGGTGTGTCGCTACGCAGAGGCGGCGAAGAGCTTCGGCGGCGCAGACGGGCCGGCCAGCGAACGAACGGGCCGACGGATGGACGAACCGCCGGATGTACGGACATGCGGGCATCATCATCGACTTGCGGGCGGGCCGGGACGCGGCGGGACGCGCGGTGTTACGATACCCGTTTGTCGGCCGGCGGCGTCCCACCGGGTTCGGTGCGGGAGCGGCTCAGGCGGTCGATGCGGTCGACGATCACCGCCACGGCGCCGTCGCCCGTAACGTTGGTGGCCGTCCCGAAGCTGTCCATGGCGATGTAAGTGGCGATCATCAGTCCCGTGAGCGTGTCGTCGAAGCCGAGCATGGATTCGAGCAGTCCGACGGCGGCCATGATGGCACCGCCCGGGACGCCCGGGGCGGCGATCATCGTAACCGACAGCAGCAGGATGAAGCCTGCGAAGGTGGCCGGGGCGATCGTGTGGCCCGAGAGCATCGAGACGGCCAGCGCGCAGGCCGTGATCTTCATCATCGACCCCGAGAGGTGGATCGTGGCGCAGAGCGGGATGACGAAGCCCGCCAGCTCGGGACGCACGCCGAGTTTGACGGTCTGCTCCAGCGTTACGGGGATGGTAGCGGCCGAAGATTGGGTCCCGAGCGCCGTAACGTAGGCCGTGAGCATCGTGCGCAGCATGCGGAGCGGATTGCGGCGGGCGACGAGCCCCGCGACCGAGAACTGGAACAGCAGCAGCAGGACCGTGAGGCAGAAGATCACGGCGATGAGCTTCACGAAGACGCCCAGCACGCCGGCGACCTGTCCCGACCGGGTCATCGAGAGAAAGATGCCGAAGATGTAGAACGGGAGCAGCGGGATGATGAGGCCCGCGATCACGCGGTCGATGATCGACTTGAAGTCGTCCATCACCCCTTTCAGGCGCGTGCTGTGCGTGTAGGCCATGCCGAGACCCAAGACGAAGGCGAGGATGAGCGCCGTCATCACGTCCATCAGAGGCGGCATGCCGACCGTGAAGTAGGGGGCGGGCGCTTCGGCTGCGCCGCCGGTTTCGGCGAGCTGCGAGCCGGAGAGCAGGCGCGGGAGCAGCGCCGTGCCCGCGAAATAGGTGCCGAAGCCCGAGATGAGGGTGAAGATCCACGCCAGCGCCGCGGTGAGGGCGAGCAGACGGCCGGCGCTTCTGCCCAGATCGGCTATGCCCGGAGCGACGAGCCCCAGAATCAGCAGCGGGATGACGAAGCCGAGGAAGTTGCCGAAGACGGAATTGAAGGTCAGCACGATGCGCGTGAGCCAGTCGGGGAAAAAGAGGCCGCAGCCGACGCCCGCCGCGATGGCGAGGACGATGCGGGGCAGCAGTCCGAATTCGAATTTCATAGGTCGGTCGGTTTATAGGGTGTGTGTTTCGGATAGGAACCATTTCGTTAAGACGAGCGCAGAGCCGAACTCGTTCGAGCTATGTCGAGGCGAGAAACGGACGAAAGAAATTCAACGTATTTCGGGGCCTCGTGCGGATTCGGCCGGCGCACCTGCCTGCGCCGCGGCGGGTGTCGGACGGCCGCTCTGCGCGGGAGACGGAGCTCGGGAGCGGAGCGGTCCGTGCGACGAAGGCGCGGGTGCCCGGCAGGTCGTTCCGGCAGGTCGTTCCGGCAGGCGCTCTTCGGCTCCGCAGCGGCGGGGCGCGCCGACCGGCGGGGCGTGTCGCACGGACCGCTCCGCCCTGCCGGGCGGCGGGAGCTCGTGCGGAACGGGATGGCGGGACGGCGGTTCATCGGACAGCGGTTCAAAATTCCACGGTGAGGCCCAGCGCAGGCAGCAGCGTGCCGCTCTGCTGCCGGATCGTTTTCATGACGTAGCGCTGCTCCGAGGCGGGGGCCGAGGGATTGGCGACGACGCCCGTCGACATCAGCACGTCCGGCTGGCGGAGTTTGCTGGCCGTAACGTTTTGCAGGTCGAGGTAGATGCCCAGCATGCAGCGCCGGAAGTAGAAGATTTTGTCCACCCGCACGTCGAGCTGGAAAAAGGCGTCGAGCCGCCGGCTGTTGTAGCGCGCGTAGTCGAGGTAGGGCCGGCCCTGAGCGTCCCACGCCTCGACGAGCGACGACTTTTCGACGTCGTAGGGCGTGTAGGGCGCGCCGCCCACGCCGCTCAGCTTGGCGCCGACGCTCCACGCACGGGGCAGGTCGTAGGTGCCGCTGAGGTTGACCACGAAGCGGTTGTCCCATGCCGAGGGGATGTAGCGGGCGCGGCGGTCGCTGCGGTACTCGCTGCGGAAGAGCGTAACGGAGCCCACCAGATCGACCTTGCCGGCGATCTGCCATTTTGCGAGCGCTTCGACGCCGTAGGCGCGTCCCTCGGCCGTCGGCACCAGCGCCTCGGCCCCGACCGTACCGTAGTCGTTGCCCTCGCAGGCCAGCGGTATGCCGTGGTCGACCGAGAGAGGCATGCGGTCGTAGAATTTGCAGAATCCCTCGACCGAGACGATGAGGCGGTCGCGCAGGCGCCAGTCGAATCCCGCCGAGGTCTCGACGACCCGCTGGTAGTCGAGCCCGCGGTTGACGAGCGTGCCGGACGCATCCTTGAATCCGAGGGCCGTGTAGGGCGGGAGCTGGTAGTAGATGCCCGCGCTGGCGCTCACGGACCACGCATCGCTCAGCGCGTAGGAGGCCGACGCGCGGGGCGAGAGCCGCCGCCAGAACTGCTGCATGCGCGGCGAATAGTCGCATCCGTCGGTCCGAAGGCCGGCCGAGAGGGTCAGCCGCCGGTCGGCCGACGTATAGTCCGCGCCGGCGAAAAGACCCCAGCCGACGATGCCCAGACCCGTGCGGTAGTCCGACAATACGGCCTCCTCGCGGAAGAGGCGCTGGAAGGTGGCATTGGTGTATTGCATGTAGTTCAGCTCGACGCCTTCGCGCAGGGTCCAGCGTCCGAGGTAGGAGCGGTTCTCGGCCTTCAGGGTCGTCTTCTGCTCCACGGAGCGGAGCCGCAGCGTGAGGCGGTCCTCCGAGGAGTCGTCGTTGCGGAGGTATTTGGTGTTGCGGTTGTTGAGGTAGTTGTGGCTGGCCGTAACGGTCTGCACGTGCCGCCCCGCATAGTGGCGCCACGAGGCGCCGAGGGTGAAGGTCTCCTGCCGGATGCGGGGCAGGTAGCTCAGCAGATATTCGGCCTCTTCGCCCTTCTCGTCGGTGTTGAGACGCATGTTGTCGATGCCCGTCAGGCCGAGGAAGATCAGCTCGTCCGACTCCGAGAGGCGGGTCTTGATCTTGAGCTGGCCGTCGATGAAGTTCGGCAGGAAGGGCAGCCCCAGCAGCTTGAACAGGAGTTGCAGGTAGGACTGACGGACCGAGAAGAGGTAGGTCGTCCGTTCGCTCATGTGGCCGCTGCCGCTCAGCGAGACCTCCGAGGCGCCGAGCGTGGCCTTGAAAGTCTGCTTCACGGGGTCGCCGTCGCGCAGCCGGAAGTCGAGCACCGAGCTGAGCGCTCCCGAGCGGTCGGCGGGGAAGGCGCCCGTGTAGAAGCTGATCTCGCGGATCAGGTCGGCGTTGACGATGCTCACGGGGCCGCCCGTGGCGCCCTGCGTGGCGAAGTGGTTGATGTTCGGGATTTCGATCCCGTCCATGTAGAAGCGGTTCTCCGCCGGACCGCCGCCGCGGACGATCAGATCGTTGCGATAGCCCACGGGCGAGAACGACACGCCCGGGTACGAGCGGACGATGCGCGAAATGTCGCGGTTCGAACCCGGGCTCTTCTCGATCTCGCGCACGCCGATCACGTGCATGCTGACGGGGCTTTCGACCGAGCGGCGGAACGGCGAAGGGGTGATCGAGACGGCTTCGAGCTCCTGAGCGTCGGGTTCGAGCTTGATTTCGATGAAGGGCGTGCCGGCCGAGACGACGTACTCGGGCGTAAGCAGGCTTTTGTAGCCCAAGGACGAGGCCGAAAGGCGGTAGATGCCCGGCTTCACCCGTTCGATCGTGAAGCGGCCGAGCGAGTCGGTCGAAGCGCCCGTGGCCTCCTGTCCGGCGATGACCACGGCGGCATAGGCGACCGGCTGGCGCGTGAGGCGGTCGATCACGCGCCCGCGCACCGGATAGCTCTCGGGCGCAGCCGGGGCGGCCGCCGCACGGCTCAGCAGCAGCAAGAGGACGAGATGTCGGAAAATGCGGATTCGGTTCATACCATCGGACAAATATAGCAAAAACCGTAGGATTTTCGTTCGAATGCCCCGCGACAGGAGGGCGGAACGTCCGTTTCGCTTCGAAACCCGCCCGGCGGGAAGACGCAGGAGGATTTCGCGGCCGGGGGGAGGCGGTCCGTTCGCCCACGCCGGGGCCGGGGCGATGCGGGGGGGGCGGAGAAGGGGGCGGGGCGGATGCAAAAGGCTTCCGGAGCACCGGAAGCCTTTTTAAGCGCGCGGGCGTTCCTGCGGTTGTCAGCTTGGGACGCCAACCCATTCAATCCAACTCAAGTAAACGCCCACGCTTCGCGCAGACGTTTGATCTATTGTTTTTAGATTGAATTCTAAGAATTGGCGGTTTTAGCTGATCCAAACAATATAGCAAACGCTGTTTCTCACATTTCCGAGACAAAGATAGTAATTTCTTCGGATGCGGGAACATAATGATCCGACGATTGACTGCATGCGACATACAAATGCCCGATCGAGGCATCCGAACGGGAGCCGCGATCCACGCGGGAAGGGCGGCCGCGACGGAAAGCCGCCGGAAGAGGAGGCATTCGCCGCACCGTCTGCCGGGGCGTCGCTCGGTGTCGTTGCCTATGTCGTTATCTGTGCCGTCGCCTGTGCCGTTATCTGTGCCGTCCGGACAGCCCCCCGGCGGCCCGGCGGCGGAAAATTCGGGCGAGAGGTCGATTATGAGCCGATTGGAATGAAAGTTGCATCATTCGCGAATGTCTAATTGCGATTATTATGAAAAGATTTGTTTTTATAGCCTTGTCGAGCGTTCTCGTTTTCGCCGCTTCGTGTTCCGATGACGACGGCAACAACGGCAGGGATGAGCCCGTGCCCGCGCTTATCACGCCCGACATCAATGTCCGCATGGCCGAACCCCTCAGTCTGCATCCTTTCACCGGTGTGCTGGAAATATATCCCTGCAACAGCGAATCGTCCGTCTATTACGGGAACTACATCAATGGGAAGCTGAGCGTATTCTATGGATATTACACCATCGTCGACGGCGACGTGTAGGGGAAGTACAACCGGGAACTGCACCTGCCGGCCGGCGATTACAACATGGTTTACTGGGGAACGCCGAAATACGACGAACCCATCCACAACACGCCGCAGATCAGCTCGCCCGGTCTGGTGGAGGGAGCGGACCTCTCCAAGCTCTATTTCAGCCTGCGGAGCATCGGCGACGGGATCTATTCTCCCGTTTACGATCTGGTGCATGCCGTCAAATCGGCCCATATCGGGACGGATGCTTTGCAAACATCGCTCACACGGGTGGGGGCGGGGTTGAAAGTCGTCGTCAAACAGACCGACGGCAGCGCATTCATCCCGGAAATCGCCAGCGTGAAGGTCAACATCGGCAATATCGCCGAAAAACTCAACTTCTATACAGGCGATGCGGAGAACATGACCAAGACCGTACAATTCGAACTCTCGCGTTCGGTAGACGGGCTGTCGTACGGCAACATCACGGTGATGTTGTTCCCCTCGGCCGCCAAGCCGCCGCTGGAGCTGATCATCACCTTGCAGGACGGAACCGAATACAAGTTGAACAAAAATCTGAGTGCGACGTTGTCGCCCAACACGCGGCTTACGTTGAATATCAACGTGGGCAAGATACTGGCGGAGGGAAATCCGGGGGATTTCCAGTACGACGATTGGGACGAAGAGAGCGAGACCATCGACTTCCCCATCGTGGATTGAAAATCCGTCCGTGGATTGCAAAGGGGCTGTCTAACAAGTTTCAGACACCCCTTTTTTATTCGTACTGCTGTTCGGACTCTTCCCCGCGCAGGCGATTCTCAGTGGTTCCGGTATCGGCGCTGCGCCGCGGTCGGCCCGCTGCGCAGCGCCGATTCGGCCCAGCTCTCGACTCAGTGCGCCGTTGAACGCATTACCGTCCCGACAGCGCAGGCGGAACCGGAATAGTCGCGGCCTGTCGGGGCTTTGAATTTCTCGACCGACGGTGCGGTTTGCGGTCCGATTCCGATGTGCCTTCCCGCCTCGTCTGCCCGGCGGTGCGCGGTCTTCCGGTCCGTTGCAGACGCTAACGCCGCCACCGAAGGATTGCGCAGGGCAGGACAGCAGGCCGGCTGCGTTCATGCCCGCAAGGCCGGACGACAGGCGGAAGCGGCCGCGGGCAAGATCGCGGCGCGTGAACTCGGAGACCGGCCCGGCGCGGCCGCCCCGCGTGGTCCCGTACAGTTGACGGATCGGGCCTTTTCTGCTGTGCGCCAGAACGGGGTCGGATTCGAGAACCCGTTCGAAGCCCGCAAGGAACGGGCGTTTATTAGGCCGATGGCGAGTGTTTCCGTGCCGATATGCCGTACCGGCGCATTCAAGGCCGATACCCGATGCCCGTTCCGGGGCGCACCGCTTCGGTCTTTTTGCGGCCATAAGCGATGAAACCGAGTCCGAAGGCCATGTCGTTCCGTCCTGCCGTTTATTGCCGGCATCGGCAACGAGGTCCGGACGCGGTCGGCATGGTGCAGGTTTTCGGCAACCGTCTGACGGCATTCGCGGCCAAAAACGAACGAAGCGACGGACTTTTCCGTCGCTTCTTGTACCCTCGCCGGGAATCGAACCCGGATTTGCGGTTTAGGAAACCGCCGTTCTATCCGTTGAACTACAAAGGCCAACATTTGCTCCATATAATCCGGCGAAAAGTCGCGGACAGTCGCGCCCGAATGTCGCGGCTTGCCCTGCCCCGCGGTCAGGAAACCCCCGTCGCTCCCGCCCCCGAACTGCAGAGCCGCATGTCTCTTCTCAACGCCGGCGTATGCTGTCCGCCGCCGCATGGAAGCGCTCCCTCGGAACGAAAACCATGCGGTCGAAATCCCGATACCGGCCGGCCTCGCTCAGCAGATGGAACGTCGCTTCGCCGTGCCACGTCCCGTCGTCGTTCGCCGACGACGCGAAGACGATGCCGCGGGCAAGAGGCGCGCCGTCCTCGTCCACTCCCAGAAAATAGAGCCGCAGTCCCTCGGCCGAGACCGGCTCTTTCGCAGGTCTTGCCGCAACGTCGGCCACAAGATCGCACGAACGGCGCAGGGTTTCGATCCTTACCTCCAGCACCTCGTAATCGTCCGTCTCGTTGCTGAACGGTATATCCCGCCCCCGCAGCGCACCGAAACGGGGCAAAAGCTGCCGGTAAATCCGGTCGGACGAGGCCGGAGAGCGCGTTACCGCTTCGTCGCGGGAACCGCTCCGCATCGCCCGGCAGACGATCCGCGGAAGCGGACCGAACGCAGCGTCGTCCTCTCCGCAGGCTGCGACGCAGAGTGTCGCGCCGGCCACGACGATCCGGAACCATCTCTTCATAAACAGGTTTGCGGCGCGAGCCCTTTCGGGGGAACGCGCCGCAAAGATAGGAAAAATTTTCCGGTTTCAGAAATGGAAACGCACCCCGACCGAAAAGGTGTGGGCATAGAGCCGGTAGTTGCCCGAGAAAGGCTGTTCGGCAGCCTTGGAGGCGGTCTCGGCCGCCGCTTCGGGAGCGGCGCCTCCCGCTACGGCCTGCTGATAGACGACACTGTAAGTGAGCGGGTCGGTGTAGGGGTAGGAACCCGTGCGCTCGGGATCGGCGGAGGTTACGTAGCCGTAGGCGAAGTCGAGCGACAGGAATCGCGCGGGATTCAGCGTGAAACCGGCCGTGAAGGCCATCTTGGTCATCGAAGGCGTCTCGGGATTCAGGTAGTCGCTCCGCACGGGGCTTTCGTCCACGTACATACCCAGACGGGCCTGTACGAAATCGCAGGGTTTGTATTCGCCGCCGAAGCGGAACGCCAGCGTATTTTTATAGTTCTTCACCGAATAGATATCCTCGATCTTCAGTTCGGGTTCGTTGAACGAGACGTTGAGGTCCTCGTAGGCGCTCCAGCCGACCCATTGCAGATCGACCGCGAACTCCCACTTCGGCGTCGGACGGAACGAGGCGGCCCATGTGAGATTCGTCGGCAGAGGCAGCTCGGTGTTGAACGTGCCTTCCGAGAGGCGGGGGATCAGTCCCGTCCGGCTCAACACCTGCCGGATTTCGGGCGAAAGGTAGTCGAGATCGGCCGTGCCGCGTTTCACCTTCATGTTGAGGCGCGAGCGGTAGGAGAACCCGACGGTCCACTCCTCGGTGATGTCCCACATCAGACCGACGTTCACGCCGACGGCGACCTGCGAATCGCCTTTGAGCTTGGCGGAAACCAGCGCGCGGTCGCCCGCATTCGTAAAGAGCGGCGCATATTGTCCCATTCCTTGTGAGGTCAGAATGCCGGCGATCGTCGCGTTGGTGGCGGCGCCGACGGGGAACATCGAACGAGCGAGGTCGAAATCGCCCCATGCGATCGCGAGGCCGGCACCGACGGCCAGTCCCTTGCAGATCTTGAACGATACGGTCGGTTGCACCTGATAGGCGCGGAGGCGGATGTTCTGGATGAGATGCGCGCCGGCCCAATTGTCGTTCCAGTCCATTGCAGAGCCGAAAGGCGTGTTGAAGGCGAGGCCCACGCCGATGCGGTCGGTCGGTTTGTAGTTGAAATAGACGTACATCGGGGTCGAGATCTTGTTGTCCGATTCGGCCGAGATGCGGTTTTCGCCCGAGTAGTCGATGTTGTTGTACTTCACGTAGGAGTAGATTCCCGTGAGGCCGGCCGACAGGTCGAACTTCGAGCGCTGGAAAGCTGCGGCCGCAGGATTGAACCACAAGGATTCGGAATTGAGTTTCAGCGCCGTACCGACATGGCCCATACCGTTCTGCCGCGAGGAGAGGTTGTTCACCTGATAACCTTCCGCATGGAGCTGCGGCGAGAGCAGGGCTGCGGCGAGCAGGAGGAGGATTTTCTTCATGTTCCGATTTTTAGATTAAAACACCGTTCGCATTCGCGGATGCGAAAATCGGGGGCAAAAGTAGAAAAATGATTGTCAAGGGCCAAACGATCGGTCCTAAAATTCCGAAAAATTGTACTGAAAGGCATATGAATGGACGTTTTGCCGGGCGGGGCCGTCCGGCGGAAATGCCGTCCGGCGCCGGCGGCACTCCGCCGGACGCCGTTTGAGGCGAGGTGCAGCGTGTCGCTTGGTGCGGCGGCGAGCGGATGTCGACGGGCGCGGGCGTGCGGCCCGTGTCCTGAGAAAAACGAGGGCCGGAAGGAGTGCGAAGCGCCGGGGCGTGGGAGGGGCATCATCGGCGGAGCGAAAAGCACCGATTCGGACGGGTCGTAGCATATCGAACGAGCCGGGCCGGAATGTACCGGGCCGAAAGGCGGACGGTGCGTGCGGAAGACGGGCGGTGCGTACGGAAGACGGGCGCGCATTCCGCACGCGCACAGTGCGGGCGCAGCGATCAGATTTTATCAATCCAGCGCTGGAGCGTCAGGAAAAAACCGTTCCTCTGAGGTCTGAGCCGGAGGTTGAGGGCGACGATGCGATCGAATGTTGCGGGCGAGCGGTGTTGCAGGAGCTTGAATCCGCCGTAGATGCCCGTCGTGAAGAGCAGGGCCAGCCCGACGACGAGGTAGAGCTGCGCTTCGGCCGAGGCGCCGAGGTGTCCGGCCAGCATCCATGCGAGGACGATCAGGAAGTTGAGCGTGAGGATGATGATCGTCGTGATGATGTGCGAGCAGCCCAGCTCGATGAAAAGATGGTGGAGATGGGTCTTGTCCGGATGGAACGGCGAGCGCCCCTTGAGCATGCGCGAGGACATGACGCGCAGCGTGTCGAAGACGGGGATCGAAAGCACGGCGAGCGTGAAGGCTACCGAAGAGTAGCCGCGTCCGTCGAGCAGGTGCGAAACCCCTTCGGATTGGATGACACGCATGACGAAGACCGACATGGTGATGCCCATCAGCAGCGTGCCGCCGTCTCCGATGAACATCTTGGATCGTCTGCCGAAGACGTTGTGCAGGAAAAAGGGAAGCAGCGATCCGGCCGTCGCCAGAGCCAGAATGCTCATCGGGCGCGTGGTGCCGTTCAGCGTGAAGACGGCGCCGAAAATCAGACTCGCCATGATGCAGTAGCCCGACGAAAGGCCGTCCACGCCGTCGATCAGATTGAGAGCATTGACGATGCCGACGCAGGCGAAGATCGTAAGCGGTATGTATTCCGAAGGAGGAAGCGCATGGATGTCCCACAGGCCGCGGAGGTCGTCGAGACCGTAATGCCCGACGAAGATGAGCAGGCAGACCGCGAGGATCTGCACGACGAAGCGCGTCGACGGACGCAGATCGAGAATGTCGTCCATCGTACCCGTGTAGAGCATGATCATCATGGCGGCGAAAGCCACCAGCAGCGACGAACAGTCTGCGAAACCGTGGGTGCAGGCTACGCTGAAGAAGATGCCGAAATAGACGACGACGCCTCCGAGGATGGGGACCGGTTCTTTTTGGAGTTTGCGGGCGTTGGGATTGTCCACGATCTTCTTCATCTTCGCGATCTTCACGATGCACGGATGTATGAGGGCCGCGGCTGCGAGCGCAATCAGAAACGGTGCGACGATGAGCAAACTGTTCTCCATGGCTAATGCTGCGCATCCGAAGATGCGCCTCTCTGTTTGTCTTTACTTGTTTGCGCCTCTGATTCCGTTCTTAAAACCACGCAAATATAGTCTATATTATTAAAGATACAAAATTTGAAACGGCCGTTTTGCATACGGAACGGTACGGTCGGACTATTCGAGATCGGTCGTCGAGCGGAATTTCAGGACTTTACGTGCGGGGACCTTCACCTGCGCCCCCGTGCGGGGATTGCGTCCCGTGCGGGGCGTCCGCTGCACGACGCGGAAGGTCCCGAGCCCCGACATGGTGAGGCTTTCGCCCTCCCGGAATGCACGGACCGCGATACGGACCGAGGCATCGATCGCTTTTTTCGCCGCGATTTTCGTGAGTCCCGTTTCGAGGGCGACCGCCTCGGCAAGTTGAGTTTTGTTCATATTCCACGTATTGATCCGGATTGGCTTGGCGCTTTATTGTTCGCCGGCAGACAAAGGTAAACAATATTCCGGTAAATTTTTCGGCCCGTCCGGTTTTGCGACCGAATGCCGTTTACAGAAACCCGTTCGTGTCAGAAAGCAGCGCGAAGATTTGGCGGAACGGGAAATCCGTTGTACTTTTGCGGTGCACGGAGGGATGGCAGAGCGGTCGATTGCGGCGGTCTTGAAAACCGTTGAGCTGCAAGGCTCCGGGGGTTCGAATCCCTCTTCCTCCGCTACATCGGGATGCGAAAACGCCCGCTCCCCGAAAAGGCCGGGATGCGGTTAGGAGAACGAGCGGGCTGCAAAGAGCGGGAAACCTGTTTGCAGGTATCCGATTCCCTATTCTGCACGATATGCTCGGGGAGGGGGCGATGCAACAGCGAATACGGGCAGGTTTGACGGCAAGTTCGGTTACTTGTCCGTTGCCTGCCCGAAATATTTTTCGTATTATATGGCGCTCCCGGGGATGGAAGACGCGGAATACGACGTTGCGAAGTGCCTGCAATATGCCGGAAGAATCGCCGGGAAGCCGAAAAACACGCTCTGTCGCACGGCGATCGCCGATTCCCTGTCCAACCGCTCGGAAAGCGGATGCGTTCCCGGCCGGGTGCAGGGACGATGCCCGGCTTCAGAGCGCCGCACAGCCTCGAACGATGTTCCGGGCTCGACCGGAAACACCACGGAAACGTATGAAAAACGCCGTCAGAGGCTTCTCAAACGCACTGCCGGCCGCGGCGAGAGAAAGGAGCCGCCGCGGCTGAAGGAGCTGGAGCAAACACTGTCGGAAACAGAGGCTCGCCGTCGATCGGCAGACGGGCGAGATTCTCACGCTGCCCGCGGCGCAGGCTCCGAATCCGCCGCCTGCGTCGGCATCCGCGGCCGCGGTCCGCCCGGACGTAGCGATCCGCATGCAGCCGATGGGAAGGTTCCCCACCGCCGGTTCACGCCCCATGTCGGCCAGCCGATCCGCAATTTCGAATACCGCTTCACCGTCGCGGCAGAGGACGGAGGATGCGGCGGGAGGCATTCGCGCGGACGACCGCCCGGGCCGAGATCGTCGTGCCGGAGCGGCGGCAGCGGCGGGAAAAGCGGCCGGGGGAAGGAGGGCCCCCCCAGCGGTCTCCGGCCTGCCGGGGGAATATCGTCGGGAAGGGTGCCGGACGGAAAACCCGGCGATACGGCACGCCGCAAAAAACCGGAACGTCTCACGACGCTCCGGCAACCTAAAAATAATTAAAACCAAGATAAAACTTACTTCTGCCTTGTTTGGATCGGTGGCAGACCCGATTGGGAAAAAGGGGGAGCGGCTCCGGAGCGGTCGGGCACTCACTCGTCGGCCCCGCCTATGGATGCCGGGCCATTCCCCCGCGGCGGTTCGGCGAACGACCGCCAGAAGAAGGAACCGACCCCGGCGGCGTTGACCGCGGCATTCGCCGCGATCCTGACAATGTACTTGTCCCCAAGTCGGTTCCATGCCGAACGACGGCTTCGCTGGCGTTTGACGATTCATCCGGCCGCCGGACGGACGGAGATTCTTCATTCGAAGCCGTCGTATGAAAGAGACAAGAGAGAACGGCACCCGAAAAGGGCATCGGGCCGACGTGCGTGCCCGCGGTGTGCTCCGACGGACGTCCGATCCGTCCGTTCTTCTTGTCTTCGAACTCAAAACAGGATGTTGCAGACGACACACCCGATATAAAAGGTGTTACTTCCAGATTCAGAGATTGCGTGTCGTTGTCTGCAACGATCCTGTGAAAAATGGAAGACTGACACATCCGATTATAATATGGTAGCGCCTCTGTGGCGGACGGCCTGTCCTCGTGCGGAGCAAGGTGGTTCGGCTCTTCGGATGCTCCGCGGATTCGGCGCGGCCGGCGGGCGGCCGCATGGGGGTTACGACCGCGCGAGACGATACGGCCTGCGCACCCATTGGCGATGTGGGAAGCGGTCGGAACGGACGTAAAGTCGGGATTCATGGGTCGCAACACGGTTTCGGAAACGGGATTTTCCGGGGGTGTGCCGGTCATGCCGGTTCCCGTGGGGCTGTGGTCGTTCGCAGCCGGGACGATAGCTGTACGGCGCAGATGCGGGACTGAACCGTGTATCGGGGCGGCTGTTCTCCGATCCGAAAAATCGGACGCTCCGCCGTGCACGGCGGCACGGCGGAAGCGTCCGCCCCCAAAGGGGACTCCACATTTCGCCAACCGGCTGAAAAGTCGTTCGGTCGGTACCGCACGGCTCGTGCCCCCGAACTCCGCCGCACAGCCCCGTGCGGCGGAGGCGTCGATTGATCCTCGGGTGAACCATACGATAGAAAAAACGGGTGCGGAACCGTCGAGGGATAAATCGGTGACGCAACGTCGACGTGAAGAATTCATTTGTCCCGCACCCGGAGCGTTTGCAATGCCGCGGCCGATACGCGCATACCGATTCCGCCTGCCGGCGGTTGTTCGGCGGGTGCAATCCGTATGATGTAATGTATTCGGCAAATGGCGGCGCATAACGGTTTCGGGTTAGTGGATGATGCGCCCGCAGAAAATAAAAAAGGGGGCGCGGTGTCAGCCCCTACTTGTCGGTCTTGGAGTTACCTTCAGATGGAAGCTGTCCTGCGCCCCTGTCGTGTCCCGCAAAAAAATATGCGGGACATAACAAGGACTGACAACCATTATACCATCTGATTAAACATCCTCCGAAGAGGTCTCCAAGTTTACAAGTAGGTATAAAGAGTTGTTTACCCTTTATGATTATGTCCGTCGGCTATGCCGAGTTATGATAATTCCTTAAAGTTTGCATGGTAATTGCCT
>HHCFR02800__coassemble_967_pt1 | contig 45080 bp, 34 predicted proteins | sample HHCFR02800__metabat2_low_PE_073 | metagenome-assembled genome bin HHCFR02800 | reverse complement strand
CTGCGCCTCCGGCAGGCATCGGATGAGGCGGAACGACGAACGCGGGGGCGGGGCGGTCCGGGATCGGGATTCGCAAAGGAAGCCGTTGGGCAGGACGGAGAACTTACGTTCGCGGAAACCGGGCGCGGTCCCGTTGCCCTGCCCTGAAAACGGAAAGTGCCGCGAACCCTGAAAGGCGCCGTCTCGCTGCGGCAGCCTGAAACCGGGCGCCTCGTAATCAGCGCGCCGATGCCCGACATCGGCCGGGAAATAAGGGAAAGCCGGGGGAAAGGCCGCTCGCCGCCGCCTTCTCCCCGGCTTTCGGTAAGGTGCGTGTGGCCGGCATCCGGAACGCTGCGCCGTTTTACACGGTCCAGCCTGCGGACTTTTCCTGAAGCGTCCACAAACGGGCATAAAGCCCCTCGTGCCGCATCAGTTCGTCGTGCGTGCCCTGTTCCCTTATGCGTCCGTCCTCCAGAACGACGATCCGGTCCGCATTCATGATCGTCTTGAGCCTGTGGGCGATGACGATGACGGTACGTCCCCCGATAAGCGTGTCGATGGCCTTCTGGACCTCCACCTCGTTTTCCGGGTCGAGCGACGCGGTAGCTTCGTCCAGCAGGATGATCGGCGCGTTCTTCAGGATGGCGCGGGCGATGGATATGCGCTGCTTCTCGCCGCCGGACAACGTGCAGCCGCCCTCGCCCACCATCGTGTCGTATCCCTGCGGCAGCCGCATGATGAAATCGTGGCAGCAGGCTTTCTCGGCAGCCGCGATGACCTCCTCGTCCGTCGCACCGGGTTTTCCGAAGCGGATGTTGTCGCGGATCGTGTCCTGAAACAGATAGACGTCCTGAAACACCATCGAGATGCGGCTCATCAGGCTTTCGGGCTCTATGTCGTTCATCGGGACCCCGTTGAAGAGGATGCGCCCCTGCTGCGGGTCGTAAAAGCGGGCGCACAGTTTCATGACCGTGCTTTTCCCGCTCCCCGAGCGGCCGACGAGGGCCGTCAGCGCGTTCGTCGGAAACGCGACGGACACGTCTTGCAGCACCTCTTTGTCCCGATAGGCGAACGATACGTGCTCGAACCGTATGTCTCCGGCTGCCGGGGCCTGCCGGTCGCCCTGCATCTCCGGCTCCCGCATCAGCGCGAGAATGCGCCCTCCGGCAATGGAGAAATAGCGGAACTCCGCAAAGTCGGTCAGCGCCGAAGTCAACGGATCGAACACGCGCGAGCCGACCACGAGGAACAGCACGAAGACGAGCAGCGAGAGTTCGCCGCCCAGCAGCAGATAGGTTCCGCACAGCACCATCAGGGTCAGTCCGGCCCGCACCAGCGTAATGCTCAGCAGCACGAAAGGACCCAACAGGGCCTCCTGACGGATGCAGGCGCGGCGCAGCTCCGCGAAAGCGTCGCGCAGGCGGACGAAGCGGTCGCCCAGCAGGTTGTAGGCTTTCATCACGCGAATGCCCAGCAGGTACTCCTCCAGTCGGTTGCCGGCGTCGATTTTCGCCCGGATCTGTCTTCCGCTCAGCCTCTTCTGCACGCCGGTGCTCATCCCTAAAACGAGCAGGGCGAACGGCAGGGCGGCGAACATGGCAAGGGCCATCCGCCAGTCGATCCACACCAGCGAGAGGAACGCCAGCACGGGCATGACGAGAGCCCCCATCAGTTGCGGCAAATGGTGGGAAATGCCCGTCTCGGCCATCGTGAAATCGGTAACGAGCATGGAGGAAAGGTCGCCCGGATCGCGCCGGGACAGAAATCCCAGCGAGAGCTTCCGAAGATGTTCCGCCAGCGCGATGCGTCCCGAGGCGCTCATTTCGTAGGCCCCTCTGAAATTGGCCCGGTAGGAGGCCCGTTCGGCCAGAGCCATCGCCAGCATATAGACGACCGATATGCCGAAAATGCACCACAGCCTCGGCGTATCGAGCGGTTCGCCGCTGCCGTCGAATGCGGCGAAGATGATGCGCACGGCCTCGACGGAGAGGCAGAACGGGATGATGTTGACCAGATTGGCGAGCATGGTGCAGCCCACGGGCTTGCAGAGACGCTCCGGACGGCCTATCGTGATGTTTTCAATCGCATTCATGTTTCGGCTCCTTTCATTTACGTGCGACGATATGCAGCTCCTCTTTTGCCCGAATCGCCCGGATGTCGGAAAAGCCGGCCCGGGACAGCAAACACTTCAGTTCCTCGGCTCCGTACACCGTCATTCCCCCGATCCGCTCCGTCCACATCCTTCCGAGTTCGGGGTCGCCCGCCTCCAGACCGATCAGAAAGCAGCCCCCCTTACGGAGCACGCGGAAGACTTCGCCCAGCGCTTTGCCGACGGGGCGCCAGAAATAGACGGTCTCGAAGGCCGTAACGGCATCGAACGCCCCGTCCCCGTAGGGCAGGGAGCAGACGTCGCCCTGCCGGATGAAACAGCGCCGGTCCAGCTCTCCCGCATTGTGCCTGCGGGCGAAGGCGACGCTCTCCTCCGAGAGGTCTATGCCGTAAACCCGTCCCTGCGGACACAGCTTCAGCAGACGCTTCAGGTCGGCGCCGCCACCGCATCCGATGTCCAGAACGTTCCACTCGGGCTGCCAGTCCACCTGCCGCATGCCGCGGCGGGCCAGCGAAGCGTGGAAACGGTTCATTCCGCGCAAAACCATCCGTCCCCAGAATCCCTGCGGACAGCTCGTGTTCTGCAAAATATCGTTCAAGAAACTGTTTTTTTTCATATCGCTGTATTCAATTTTTGTTCAACGTCCAATGATAAGCACTCGTGTAGGCATCCCACATCCTCTTGTAGAGACCCTCGGCCGAGGATAAGGCGTCGTGCCTGCCCTGCTGCACGATCCGCCCCCGCTGCATGACCACGATGTTGTCCGCCGAGGCGACGGACGACAGACGGTGGGCGATGACGATCACGGTCTTGCCCTTTATGAGGGCTTGCAAGGCCTGCTGCATCTTGTATTCGTTCTCGGGGTCGGCGAAGGCCGTGGCTTCGTCCAGCACCAGTATCGGCGCATTCTTCAGAATGGCGCGGGCCACGCATATCCGCTGCGCCTCGCCGCCCGACAGATACACGCCCTCGTCGCCGATCCGCGTCTCGTAGCCTTGCGGCAGACGTTCGATGAACTCATGGCACCGGGCGGCTTCGGCTGCGGCCATGACCGTCGCTTTCGTGGCGGAGGGGGACCCCACGGCGATGTTCTCGTACAGCGTGTCGTAGAACAGGAACGTATCCTGAAAGACGAACGAAACGGTGTCCATCAACTGCGGCGCAGCAATGTTCCTGATGTTCACGCCGCCGATAAGAACCTCTCCCTGCGCCGCGTCCCAAAAGCGCGGGATCAGGTTCGCGACGGTGGACTTGCCGCTTCCCGAAGGGCCCACGAGCGCCGTGATCCGGCCTTGGGGAGCCGTGAAGCAGACATCGTGCAGCGCCTCGGTCCGCGTGCCCTGTTCCGTATTCTCGTAGGAGAACGACACGTGGCGGAACTCCACGTCATACGACCGGGGCACCTCGGGGCATGCCGGTTCGGGAACGGGCGCTTTCGCCAGAATGCGGTCGATCCGCGCCACGCCTTCGTCGATCTCCTTGGTGTTGCCGCCCAGAAACGTCAGCTTGTAGACGGGCGAAGCCACGCCCGGCCCCATGACGATGAAAAACAGCCATACGGCGGCCCGTGCGAGCGACTGCGGGTCCCCGCGCATCAGCAGGATACCCGCGGGAAGCAGGAACGTTACCGTCGAACCCAGCAGAACGGTGAATGCGATCATCCCGTTCTGGTAGGTGTCGCAGCATTTCAGGGCGAACGTCTTGTATGCCTGTATCTCGGCATCGAACCGGCGGAACGAGCGGACGCTCTGCCCGAATATCTTCACCACGGGCATCCCCCTGACGTACTGCACGGCGGAGGCGCTCATCCTTTCCTGCGCGTCGTAATAGATACGCATGAACTCACGCGCCTGTTTCCCCATGAAATTGGAGAATTGCAGGGCGAAGCCCGACAGGACCACCGCGAGACAGACCGCCGTCAGCCATGGATCCAACGAGAAAAAGATGACGAGCATCACCGCGACCGTCGCCGCGACGTTCACCAAGTCGGGAATCGTGTGGGCGATGAACCCCTCGATCTTCTCGATGTTCTGCTCCATCGTCTTCTTGACGGCTCCGGTAGAGGTGCCGTTCAGATAGCCCAGCGACAGCTTGCCGATGTGTTCGGACAGCCGGACGCGCAGACCGTACAGAATGCGGAATGCCGCCACGTGCGAGGACATCAGGGCGGCGTACAACAGCACCAGTCCGCCGACAAGCCCTCCGAAGGCGATCCACCCCCAGCGGATCATGCCGGCCCCGTCGACCGAAGCCGGATTCGCGCCGTGCGTCAGCAGCTCTTCGAGCACCTCGTACACCGCCCAATAGGGCACGAGCATGCACACGGCGCTGCCTGCCGACAGCAGACCCGCCAGAAAGAGCAGCCCTTTCTTCTCTCCCGCGATCTCGAACAGGCGGGACAGACCTTCTTTTTTCTTAGTCTCGGTTTTCATATACGGAATTTTTACGGATTCTTCATTCGTCGCCGGCGAATTCCGGCAGGAGCTCCGGCCGGACCACGACCTCCCCCTCCGCCTCCGCCGCACCCTTTTCGGTCAGCCGGAAATCGCAGCACGAAGCTCCGTGGGCCAGCGTGCGGGTCCGTGTCAGCCGGATGCCGAGGACGTCGTACGCGACGTAATCGTTCACGCAGAAATAGGGGAAAAAGCGCTCGGCGCCGATGCGGGAACAGAGTTCGGCGACCGGACAGCGGACGATGTCCATCCCGACATCGAACGCATCGTCCGCATTCGGCAACACGCAATCGAACAGCCAGTCCTCCGCAGAGGAGACATGCGAGGCGGAGGCGATGCGGCGCACATAGTCGGGCGAACACAGCATCTCGCGCATTTGCGGGATTTTCCCAGAAGGGATGCTCGACGACGCGAGTTTCCTCAGGACGCGCTGCGTTGCGGCGGAACATTCTGCCGGGCTCCAACCCCGGGCTGCCAATTCTTTCCATAGACCGATCTCCCAAGCTACGCCGATGATGTTTTTCACCCATGGCGATGTCGGCGGGACCTCCGGAATCACGGGGGCGATGCGCTGGAAATGCCCGACAGCCGCCTTCATCGAGGAGCCGATGGATTCGACCGGCATACGAGGCGCCAGCTCCTCCCTGAAAAGTTCTTCGAACCGTCCCAGCATCGGGAGATAGGGTTCGATCGTCGTCTCTTTCATCGTTCACGGGGAGCGGCCGCCGCGCCGCGGCAATTCGATTCGGCTTCATGCGCGGCCTCCGTCTGCCGAACGATGCGGTATCCCAGCATCGAACTGAACTTGTAGCACAGCCGCGTCATTCGCCCCAATATCTGACCGAAGAAGAAACCCCAGCGCGGGCGGAAGAACTTCATGTAGTTGGCCTGTTCCAGAAGGCGCAGGCGGGGTTCCCATCGCTCCACCCGGCGACCGTCGCTCAGGCCGGAGCGGATTTGCGCCTCGTGTCCGCGGAGCGAATCGGGCTTCATGCCGTGGCGGCTCATCATCGTGCCGCAGACGTCGAACCACAGTTCGCCGCCCGCGAAACGCTCCGCCACACGGTGCAGGAACGTCTCGACCTGCTCTTGGTAGAAATACATCAGCACCCCTTCGACCACGAAGATGAAATGCGCGTCGGGATGCCGGAGGCGCAGGTCGTCCAGCCAGCCGGCATCCAGCAGGGAGGCCGCAATGTAGGGGTTGCCCGGCTGCTCCGGGAGCAGCTCGCGGCGCAGCGCGATGACCTCCGGCAGGTCCATGTCGTAGAATACGGCCTTCCCGTTGCCGATGCGCTGGAAACGGGTGTCCAGCCCGCAGCCCACGTTCACGACCACCGCATCGGCGTGCCTCTCGATGAAGCGGCGGACGGCACGGTCGAAATACCACCCGCGCACGACGCAGCCGACTTCGCTCAGCTTCGCTCCGTCGAAGCGGAAATAGTCGTACTCCAGACTCTCCGCAAGACGCTCCGCGGCCTCGTCGTTCAGGACGGGATGCCTGCGGCGGCTTTCTTTCGCTCTGTAATAGAGCGGGATGAGCAATGTCTCGGCGACGATGCTCTCGAATTGATGTTTCCGTTTCATTTTACAATGGAATTTATCAGTGAACAATATTCGGATTCGTTCATGAAAAAAGGAGGAAAAATCCGTAAAGATTTCCTCCTTTTCCGCTGTCCCCTCGCGGCGGCTTTTCCGGGTACGGGTTTGCTGTCGGTCATACCCTGATGATGGCCCTCCAACCTTGAATTTCGAACAGAATGTAATCGTGCAGGATGGATTCCATCTCCCCTCTGGGCACCGCGTGCATCAACAGCTCCTCGAAGAGCGTGAACATCCACACCGTGTGCAGGTGAATGATGAAATCGGACACGGACGTATTTATGTTCGGGTACTTCTTCTTCATGGCGGCGAACCATGCCTTGACCAGCTCGGTCGAACGGTCGGTGTAGCTCTCGCGGAAACGCTCCAGCGAAGAGCCTTGGGCGCGGAACAGCAGTATTTCCAGCAGATCACGATGCGTGTCGATGAGCGAAACGTATTCGTCGATGCAGGTCTTCAGGTATTTTTCGGAACGCATCGACATCACGTCCTCGCCGCGTATGCCGTGATGCTCCTGCAACATGGCCTCCATGGCGTGCAGAACGGGACGGACCACCTCGCGGAACAGTTCGTCCTTGCCCGCGAAGTAGTTGTATATGTTCCCGACGCCTACGCCGACTGCTCCGGCGATCTCGCGCATGGAGGTCTTGGAATAGCCCTTCCGGCCGAACTGCTCGCCGGCGGCCGCCAGTATGCGGCGGCGTATGTCGTCTTTCAGCACTCGCATATGAAATAACGAACGACGTTCGGTTCGTCGTTTCGGCAAAGGTACATTATTCGGGACAGTCAGACAATCGTCATTTATAGGTATTTCGCCCCATGGCGAAAGGCGGGCGGAGCACGGCCGGTCGTCCGGACAGGTCCGAAAGCAGCCGTTCCGGACGTTCGGAAGCCGCCGCAAATGTGTGTCCGCGAGACGGGCGGGCGGAAAGACGGGGAATGTACGCCGCCTCCGTTCGTCCGGATCCGCAGCCGGCCGCCCGGCGGGCCGCATCCGTTCCGCAAGAGGGGCGGAACCCATGAACGGGCGGGAAGCTGCCGGCGGTCGCACGACCGGAACCGCACGCGGGAGAAGGGCCCGAGGCGGATGTTCCGCACGAAACGCAGTTGCGCACGATTCGGCCCCTCCCCTATTATACATAAGGTGTCCGTTCCGGCTTTGCGATCTTGCCGAGGCGGCGACGGCTGAAAATCCGTTGTCCGAGAATGCGCCGGGCCGTGTCGGGGCAGCCGGAAAGACGGCGGCGAAGCGACGCCCCCGAAAAAAACGCCCGGAAACGGGGTCCTTGCGCCGGCAAGGAAGCGAAGCATCCGTCGCCGTTCTCAGGAGAAGGCCGGCGGGCTCTCGGGCATGCCGGCATCCGGTCGGCTTTGCGCTCCTCGGCGCCGATACGGCGAGGCCCGAAAAAAAGAAAAAACGCCGATCGGTCCGGGCGGGTCCTTCGACATCGGACGGCGTGCGGCACGCCGCCGCGCCGGGGCGGGCCGGGTGGGGGGGGGAAATCGGCGGAGAAGGCCCGGGATTGCATCTTTTTTGTTATATTTGCCGTATGAAAAGAATCGGAATCCTCCTCGCGGCCTGCGCCGCGGCGCTCGGTGTGCGGGCGCAAGAGCCGGTGCTCCCCAGCCCCGATGCGAAGAGCATGAGCATGGGCGGCGTCGTAACGACCACCCTCGCGGCTTCGCACGCCATCTACAACAACGCCGCCGGCGCGGCCTTCTCGCCCATGAAGATGCAGCTTTCGACGACCTACTTCACGCAGAAGGAATACAACTACTACACGGCCTCGGGCTCCTACAACTTCGACGCCCGCAACTATTTGCAGGCCGGATGGCGCCTGTTCCGGCGGGAAAAAGGCAACAGCGACATGATGGTCGACCTCGGATACGCACGCCGCATCGGCGAACGCTGGTCGGTGGGCCTCGTCGGGCGATACACCCACCTCAAGCGGCCCGGCGGGAACGACGACGGACTGGCGGCGGACCTCAGCGCGATGTACCTGCTGCCGCTCGAAAACATCGGGCACTACTCCACGCTCCGGGCCGGTGCGAAACTCGCGGGGCTGGGCGGATACTTCGGAGACAATGGCTGCGGGATGCCGGCGGAGTTCACGGCGGGCGCCGCATTCGACACCTTCATCACGGACGCCCACGAAATAACGGTGGCGGCCGATCTGGGGTATTGCTTCAACCCTTCGTCCGTGCGCGGATTCCAAGCCTCGGTCGGCGCGGAGTACAACCTCATGCAGCTCTTCCAGATCCGCGGCGGCTACCACTACGGCGAAAAGAGCGTCTGTCCGAGTTACGCTTCGGTGGGCGCCGGCGTGCGGTTTCTGCATCTGAGACTCGACTTCGCCTATCTCTTCGCCGAAAAGGGCACCTATCTGCGCAACACGTACAGCTTCAGTCTCGGCTTCGATTTCTGAGTTCGTCGAGCAGCCCCTCGCAGCCCTCTTCGAGCAGGTCGAGCACCAGCTCGAAACCTTCGTCTCCCCCGTAATAGGGATCGGGGACGCAAGTGCGGGCCGAGCGGCGGCAGAAATCGGTCATGCGGAAAATCTTCCCGGCACAGTCCCGCGAAGGGGCCAGACGGTGTACGTTCTCGTAGTTCGCGTCGTCCATCACCACGATCCGGTCGAAGGCATGGAAATCCTCGCGCCGGATCCGGCGCGCACGGTGCGTCAGATCGTATCCGCGCCGTGCCGCCGCCCGACGCATGCGCGGGTCGGGCAGTTCGCCCGCGTGGCCGGCATAGGTGCCGGCGGAGTCGGCCTCGATCCGGTCTTCCAATCCGCTTCGCGCGACCATATGCCGGAGGATGCCTTCCGCGGCCGGCGAACGGCAGATGTTGCCGAGGCAGACGAACAGAATCTTCGTTTTCATGCGGCAAAGGTACGAATAAATCGGCAACGGATGCGAATCGGTTCGGATTTTCGCCGGGCGGACGGCCCCGAAGCGAAGGCCGAAGCCGGGAACGAACCGGGAACGGAAGCGGGATGCATTTGCGTCTTCGTACGTCTCGGTCCGCCGAAAGGTGCCCGAAAAGCGGCCGAAAGCCGGAATACTCCCGGCCCGATGCCCGAAACGGCCGGCCGCGGGTCCGGGACGAACAGGGCGGCCGACGGGTCGCTTCGCGCCGAGCCGCGGCAGCACGAAAGGCATACCCTTCCCGTGCGGAAATCCGCGCCGCCGCCCGTTCGGTCTGCCGCCCGGCAGCGCCCGCACCCCTTACGCCCTGCGGGGGGGGGCTTTGCGGGCTTCCCCGGGGCTTTCCGCGTCGCGCAGCATGCGGATTTTCCGTCCTGCAATGGAAGCCGCTCGACCGCCTCTTTCCGTTCGTTCCGCGCTGCCGGGGTTTTCACGTATGTGCGAATTGCGGGGGGGGCTGACTGCCCCCGTTCTATGTTTCGTGCGGAGCCGTTTCCGAATAGGCGAACATCCGCAAGGGGCGGGCGTACCGCATGATTCGGGCGAAAGCGGCGGGCTGCGCCCGTGCGAACTTCGTGCTTCGGGCGAGCGGGACGCATCGCCGCACGAGCCGCATGCACTCCGGTCTCCGCGCAGGCGAGGCGCTTCCGCATCGGGACGGGGAGGGGGCTTCCGGAGAGCTGTACGGTCGCAGCTGCGGCGCCCGGGGGGGGCCTGACCTCCGGGGCTGTGCGGTGCGGGCGGTTCGTCGCCGGAGCCGGAATGCACCCCGCCGCACGGGGCGGCGACATTGCCGGGGCGTGCCGAAAATCCGTCGGGCGGGCGAAAGAGGGCCGCAGGGCGGGAGCATTCCGCTGCGGACCGCATTTGCGGACGCCGCAATCCCGCACGGGCGGTCGGAAAGGCGGCGCCCCGGATGAATTTTCCGACATCCGGAGAAGGCGGGAGAGGAGACGATGCGTCCCGGCAAAGCCGACCGGACAAGCTCCGCGCGGGCTGCGGACCGGCGGATTGGAATGCAAATTGTAGCGGGCGGGGCATGAGACGAAGCATATCGGACTGGGCGGCACGTTACAGGTGCATGGATTGGGGAACGCTTTACCTGCGCATCTTCCTCGGCGGGAGCATCTTCTTCCACAACGTGTGGAAGATGCAGAACTACAACGAAATCATAGGCTCGTATCCGTCGCTCTTCGGATCGGGCGGCGCGACGTCGTTCGTCGTCGCGAGCACCGCGGAGGTGCTGATGGCCGTCCTGTTGCTGCTGGGGTTCCGGGTGCGTTTGGCCGCAGCGGCGATGGCCGCAGGCATGCTGTGGCTCTTCTTCGCCGACGGAATCCCCTCGGGCGAAACCGCACTGGTCTATGCGGCCGTCTATGCGGCCCTCGTCATCACCGGCGGCGGCCTTTTCTCGTTCGACGGATTCGCGGCGCCCCGCAAAACCGCGAATGAGAACCGATAGAACAATATTGCGGCCTACCGGTCGACCGAGTTTCACGGAAATGTTATACCTTTGTACCCAAAATTCAACCGGAGATCGGATTATAAAACCATGACGATATGAAAACGAAGTTTTTTTCGCTCCTGCTCGCCTGCACGCTCTGCGTCTCGGCCGCAGCCGCACAAGAGCTGCCCCGCAAGGTGAACAACGTCGAAGTGCTCGACCTCGACGGCAAGCCGACCGGGCTGCCCTACTTCGGGGAAAAGAATCTGATGATCTTCTACGTCGATCCGGATCACCACAGGCAGAACAGCGATTTCACCGATGAACTCGAACGCAACCACCGCGCCGAGGGCGACAACCTCTATGCATTCGGAGTGATGAACCTCAAGGATGCGCCGATGGTGCCCAACGGCATGGCCCGCAGCATGGCGAAAAAGCGCACGGAGACCAACGGTGCCGTCGTGCTGGCCGACCAAGACCGCACGCTGAGCACGGCGTGGGGGCTGGGCGACTGCAACAACCGGTTCGTGCTGATGCTCGTGTCGAAGGAGGGCGAACTGGTCTTCCTGCGCAAAGGTCCGCTCTCCGAACAGGACATCGAGGCTTTCTACGAAACGGTGGACGACTACCGGTAACGGAACCCCGCGATGAAGGGCCACTCTCCCAAAGAAGATCCGAGAAGAGCCGTCGTGCGGAGCCGGAGCAGGTTCACCACCCTGCTGTCCGTCTGGTTCTTCGCGGCGCTGATTATCCCGAACTGCATCCTCGCCAACACGGAGCATTACTCCCTCTGGACGGTCGAATCGCTGATCCTGCTGCCGCTCGGGTTCTACATGCTCTGGAGCGTGGCGCTGCGCCGCTCGGGGATCATGATCTGGCTGGGATTCCCGTTCCTCTTCCTCGCGGCTTTCCAGATCGTGCTGCTCTATCTGTTCGGGAACTCGATCATCGCCACGGACATGTTCACCAACGTGCTGACGACCAATCCGGGCGAGGCGGGCGAGCTGCTGAGCAACATCTATCCGGCGATCATCGTCGTGTGCGTCATCTATCTGCCGCTGCTGTGGTTCGCCGCACGCGAAATAGGACACAAACGCTACATCTCGCGCACGTCCCGCGTAACGATCAGCCTGATCGGAGCGTCGCTCATGGCCATCGGACTGCTCGCACTCTACCCCGCCTATCGTACGAGCCGCGACAAACACGTGATGCGCGACGAGATTTTTCCGGTCAACGTCTTTTACAACATCACCATCTGCGCGCAGGAGTTCCGCCGGATGCAGCACTTCGAGCGCACCTCGGCGGACTTCCGCTTCCATGCGAAGCGCACGGCGCAGACGGACGGCCGCGAAATATACGTGTACGTCATCGGCGAAGCCTCCCGCGCGATGAACTGGCAGCTCTACGGATACGGCCGCGAAACGAATCCCCGCCTCGCACGGACCGAGGGGCTCGTGGTGTTCCGCAACATGCTCACCCAGAGCAATACCACGCACAAAAGCGTGCCGCTGATCCTCTCGTCCGTGGGCACGGACCAGCACAGCGAACTCTACCGCCGCAAGGGGCTGCCGGCGCTGTTCAAGGAGGCGGGATTCGAAACGTGGTTCATCTCGAACCAGTCGCCGCAGGGGGCCATGATCGACAAGCTGGCCCGCGATGCCGACCATCTGCTCTACATCCGGACGCCCCGCTACGACATGCAGCTGCTCGACGAAATGCAGCGCGCCGTCGAAAACAGCGACGCCCGGAAGATGCTCTTCGTCCTGCACTGCTACGGTTCGCACTTCAGCTACCACCAGCGTTATCCGCGCGAATTCGCCCGCTTCCGGCCCGACGGCGACGTGGCGATCTCTGCCAAACACCTCGAAAAACTCCGAAACGCCTACGACAATTCGGTCGTCTACACCGATCATTTTCTGGCGGAGACCATCGCCTATCTCGACGGTCTCGACGCCGATGCGGCGCTGCTCTATTGTGCGGACCACGGCGAGGACATGCTCGACGACAGCCGCCAGCGCTTCCTCCACGCTTCGCCCACCACGACCGCCTATCAGATCTACGTGGCCTCGCTGGCGTGGTTCTCGGACCGTTACCGGCAGCATTTCCCGGAGAAGGCCGCGGCCGCCGAGGCGAACGGCGATGCGCCCGCTACGACACATGCGCTGTTCCACACGATGGCCGATATGGCCTCGATCGAGGGGGATCATATCCGCCGGTCGGTTTCGCTCGTCAACCCCCGATACGACCGCACGGCGCCGAGGCGCTATCTGAACGACCACAACGAAGCGGTGCCGTTCGTCCGGACCGGTCTGACACGGCTCGACATCGACACGCTGCGGAGCTACGGCGTGGAGTTGTAACGCCCGCCCCGAAGAAGGAAAGGGCCGGTTTCGCATCTGCCTCTCCCTCTCCCGCAGCCTTTCGCACCGCCCGAAGCTCTCCGAAGGAGGAGGGCATGGCGCCCTTTCCGCCGCGGAACGAAGCGGACGAAAGCGGGGAAAGCCCCCGATTTCCGGTCCCGACGCCGGGGGGGGGCTCGTCCTTTCGAGGGCGAAAGAGCGCAGTTAGCGGTCGTCGCAGCCCGGCGGCGGGTGCGTCCAGCCCGGTGTTCGGAACAGGGCGCCCTCGTGCGATATTCGTCCGCGCAGCGGATGGCAGATTCTCGCAGCGAGAAATGTGCGGAGAGAGAACGGAGCGGCGGCGGGCGTGAAGAGACGGGGACGGAGCGAGCCGCCGGACGAGGCGCAGCGCGGGGCCGCGGAAGAAAAAGGAGCGGCTGACGGTATTCGACCGCCCCCGCCCGCCCTCTTGAGAATCGCCCTGCTCGGGAACGCTCCCGGACAGCGGCGGGACGACCGGAAGGAGGGCATGAAAAAGGGCTGCCCGACAAGTCCCGGACAGCCCCTTATCCCTCATCGGGCAGTGCTTATTTCGTAGCCTCTACCGATACTTTGCGGAACTCTTTCATCAGTTTCGAAAGCTCCAGCGCGGCCTTGCGGGCACGCATGCCGGCCGCTTTGTTGCCTTTCACCACCTGAAGTTCGGCGTTCTCGGCGAACGCCTCGTACTGTTCTTTGATCTGATCTACTAACTCTTTCATAACGTGTTTCGATTAAATTTTGGGTCTGTTGTCTTCGCAAAGATATAAAATTTATCGATTTTCCAATTATTTTGCGTAAAAAAAACGCCTGTACGGGCTCTGATCGTGCTTTTTTAAGTCCGGCCGGAATATCGCGGCGGTATATTTTTTGTCCGTGTCCCCGGCATAATTCCAACGTTATGTGCAAGATCATCACCTCGCTCCTGCTGGCTGCGGCGCTCCTCGCCGCAGGATGCGAAAGCCGCAAAAAACCGGAGGCCATGCCTCCCCTGCGGGTCGTTACGGCCCGAGCCGCAGCGGACAGCCTGCCCGTCCGCATGAGTTTCATCGGGTATCTCGAAAGCAACTACGACGCCGTGATCCAGCCCCGCGTCAACGGGTACCTCGCTTCCAAGCGGTACGAGAACGGCATGCCCGTGAAGAAGGGGCAGCTCCTCTTCACGATCGACCCCGTGCAGCTCTCGACCACGATGCTCGCGGCCGAAGCGGCGCTGCAATCGGCCCGCGCACAGGAGATAGAAGCCAAGAACAACTACGAACGCGCCGTGCCGCTGTCGAAGATCAACGCCATCAGCCGGTCGCAGCTCGACCAGTACACCGCGCAGTACGAGGCGGCCGCCGCAGCGGTGCGTTCGGCCGAACAAACCCTGCGCAACGCCCAGCTCGAAGTGGGGTACACGAATCTCTACGCCCCCATCGACGGCATCATCGAACACACGCCCGCGCACGTGGGCGACTACGTGGGACCCGGGACGCAGTTCAGCGTGCTCACGACCATCTCGAACCTCGACACGATGACCGTGGACGTGGCGATCCCCATGTCGCAATATCTGAGCTATGCCGCGCCCGGACGGTCGATCTACGAAAACGACGGACTGCTGTCCGACATACGGCTCACGCTGGCCGACGGCGTGCAATATCCGCTCGAAGGCCGATACGACTACACGCGCAAGGACGTGTCGAACACCACGGGGACGATCGTGCTCGTGGTGATGTTCCCCAACCCCGACCTCACGCTCAAGGCGGGGCAGTTCGCCCGCGTGGAGGCCAACGTCGGCGGCGCGCGGCCCCGCATCGTGGTGCCGCAGCAGGCCGTGGATCAGGCGCAGGGGCTCAACTCCGTGTGGATCGTGAAGCCGGACAGCACGGCGGAATACAGACGTGTGGAGCTGGGCGACACCTATGGTAAAATGTGGTGCATCGAATCGGGCGTCGGGGCCGGCGAGACCGTCGTGGTTTCGGGGCGTCAGAAACTGCGCGACGGCATGAAGGTCGTGCCCGTAAAAGAGTAGGAGGGGCTATGGAAAAATTCTTCGTATCGAGGCCCATCTTCGCCATCGCGCTGGCCGTGGTCATCGTGCTCGTGGGGGCCGTCTCGATCGGGACGCTCCCGATCGAACAATATCCCGACATCACGCCGCCCGTGGTGGAGGTCTCGGCCACCTACGACGGGGCCGACGCCGAGACGGTGAACAATGCCGTGGCCACGCCCGTGGCGCAGAACGTCATGGGCGTGAGCGACATGCTCTACATGCAGGCCACCAGCGCCAACGACGGCTCGATGAACCTGCAAGTAACATTCGACATCGGATCGGACCCCGATCTGGACGCCATCTTCACGCAGAACCGCGTGTCGACCGCCACGCCGCTGCTGCCGGCCACGGTTACCAAACAGGGCGTAACGACGCAGAAGACCATGACCGGATTCCTGCTCGTGTACGCCCTCTACAGCGACGGCCGCTACGACGACGAGTTCCTCTCGAACTACGCCTACATCAACCTCCAGAACGAACTGCTCAAGATCGACGGCGTGGGAAAGGTGAGCATCATGGGCGCCGGGGAGTACGCCATGCGCATCTGGCTCCGCCCCGACGTGCTCAAATACTACGGCATCTCGATCGGCGAGGTTACATCGGCCATCGAAATGCAGGGCGGCATCTACCCCGCCGGACAGTTTGGGGCGGAACCCGCGCCCGACGGCACGGCCTATACCTACACCGTAACGATGCCCGCGCAGATCTCGACCGCCGAGGAGTTCGGCGACATCGTGATCCGCACCACGCAGCAGGGGCAGCAGATCCGCATACGCGACGTGGCGGAGGTCTCGCTCGGAAGCCAGAGCTACGGCGTCAGCTCGCTCTTCGGCGGCGCTCCGACGGCGCTCGTGGTGGTCTATCAGGAGCCGGGCAGCAATGCCGTGGAGGTCGGCGCGAAAGTCGGCGATGCCATCGCAAAGCTCGAAAAACGGCTGCCGGACGGCATCCGCTGCACCACGGTCGTGGATACGACGACCAGCATCAAGGCCGGCATCGAGGATATATTCCGCACGCTCGTCATCGCCCTCGTGCTGGTGATCCTGATCATCTACCTCTTCATTCAGGACTGGCGCGCGACGATCATTCCGCTCGTGGCGATCCCCGTGTCGCTCGTCGGCGCCTTCATGCTCTTCCCGCTCATGGGATTCTCGATCAACATCATCTCGCTGCTGGGGCTGGTGCTGGCGATCGGACTGGTCGTGGACGACGCGATCGTCGTCGTGGAAGCCGCGCAGGTCAACATCGCGGCCGGCATGACGCCCCGCAAGGCGGCGCTCGAAGCCATGCACAACGTCTCGTCGCCGATCGTGGCCACCACGGTGGTGCTGCTCGCGGTGTTCGTCCCCGTGTCGTTCACGGGCGGAATCACGGGGCTGCTGTTCAGGCAGTTCGCCATCACGATCGCGGTCTCGGTGGTGCTCTCGGCCTTCAACGCCCTCACGCTCTCGCCCGCGCTCTGCGCCCTGCTGCTACGGCCCAAGGAGCCCGCGAAAAAGGGCTTCTTCGCCGCCTTCAACCGCTGGTTCGGACGCCAGATGGACCGCTACACGCACTTCTCGTCGACGGCCGTGAAGCACGTGGCCCGCACGGGCATCTTCGTCGCGGCCGTCCTCCTCGCGATCTTCTTCGTCTGGCGCACGCTCCCGGCCGGATTCCTGCCCGAGGAGGATCAGGGATACGTCATGGTGATGGTCAACACGCCCGAAGCCTCGTCGCTGCAAACCACGCAGCAGACGATGCTCGAAGCGGACGCCGTCATCAAACGGCTGCCCGAGGTGCAGTCCACGTCGTTCGCCGCCGGCTTCAACATGATGGCCGGCATCGCCTCGACCGACAGCGGCATCATCTTCGTTTCGCTCGTGGACTACGCCGACCGCAAGCTCTCGGCCATGCAGATCGCGCAGCAGCTCAACGCAGAGCTCTACGCGGCGGTCCCCGGAGCCGAATGCTACGCCTTCATCCCGCCCTCGATCCCGGGCATCGGCATCTCGTCGGGCGTATCGGTCGAGGTGCAGGACCTCGAAGGCCGGGGGACCGCCTACCTCGCGGCCCAGACCGACCGGCTGATCGACACACTGCGCAAGACGGAGGGGATCGCCTCGGTAACGACGCAGTTCAACGCCGGCATCCCCCAGCGGCGCCTGCGCATCGACAAGGAGCAGGCCCTCAGTCAGGGAGTCGACCTCGGCGAACTCTACGGCGAACTGACGGCCCTGCTGGGCGGCTCGTACATCAACAACTTCAACCGTTTCGGCAAGCTCTACCAGACCTATCTGCAAGCGGCGCCCGACTACCGGATCGGCCGCCGGTCGCTCGACAGCTACTACATCGAGAACGGTTCGGGCGCGAGCGTGCCCGTCGCGGCGCTGGTGGAGGTGGTCGACACGGTGGGCGTGGAATACGTCTCGCAGTTCAATCTCTACCGCTCGATCTCGCTGACGATCAGCCCCGCGGCCGACGCATCGACTTCGACCGCGATGAAAGCCGTCGAAGCTGCGGCGGACGAAGTGCTGCCCGACGACGTGGGGATCGCATGGAGCGGCATATCCTATCAGGAGGCCAACGCCTCGAAAACCGGCGGGCTGGTCTATCTGCTGGCGCTCGTCTTCGTCTTCCTCGCGCTGGCGGCCCTCTACGAATCGTGGGGGCTGCCGCTCGCCATACTCATGAGCGTGCCGGTGGCCGTGCTGGGCGCGGTGCTCTTCATCGCAGGCGCGCACCTGACGGACCCGCTCTTCGTGAACAACATCTACATGCAGATTTCGCTGGTGATGCTCATCGGGCTGGCGGCCAAGAACGCCATTCTCGTCGTGGAGTACGCCGACCGGCTCTTCTTCGAAGAGGGCAAGTCGCTGCTCGAAGCGACCGTCGGTGCCGCCCGGCTGCGCGTGAGGCCGATCGTCATGACCGCCTTCGCGTTCATTCTGGGCGTCATGCCGCTCATCTTCGCCAGCGGCGTCTATGCCACCGCGCGCAACATCATGGGCGTGGCGCTCGTGGGCGGCATGCTCTTCGCCACGCTGCTGGGCATCTTCGTCTACCCCGCGCTCTACTACCTCGTGGGGCGCATCGGACGCTTCGAACGCCGGCGCGAACGCAAAAAAGAACTTGAAGCCGAATTGAAATGAAACACAGACTGATCGCCGCGCTATGCTGCGCCGCACTCTTCGCCTCCTGCATGCCGAAGCTCTACCCGCCCGAGGTCGACGTGCCCGAAAAGTATCTCCATGCCGGACGGGACGCCGGCGACAGCACGACGATCCCCGTCCGCTGGTGGGAGATGTTCTGCGATCCGCAGCTGAACCTGCTCGTCGAGACGGCCCTCACGAACAACCGCGACCTCCTCTCGGCCGCATCGCGCATCGCCCAAGCACGCGACCAGCTGGCCGTGGCGCGGTCGGAGTTCATGCCGTCGGTGGGGCTGGACGTCTCGGCCGAGGGCGACTACACGTCCCGGACCGAGATCGTGCAGAGCTACGCCGTCGAACCCGCGCTCACGTGGGAGGTGTCGCTCTTCGGCGCACTCCGGAATACGGACCGCGCCGCACGCGCCCGGATCCTCGCCAGCGAATGGGCATGGCGCGGCGTCGGGCTGTCGCTCGCGGCCGAGGTCGCCACGACCTACTTCACGCTGCTGCAATACCGGAGCGATCTGGAAATAGCCCGCCGCAGCTACGGGCTGCGGCGCGAATCGGCCGCGCTGATCGACTCGATGTTCCGCTACGGCATGTCGGACGGCGTGGCGCTCGAACAGGCCCGCAGTCTGGTCTACACGGCGGCGGCCGACATCCCGCAATACAGCCGCGCCGTGGAGCAGACGCGGCTGTCGCTCTCGACGCTGCTCGGGCAGACGCCCCAGCTGGCCGACACCCTCTGCGACTGCCGGGCGCTGGAGACGGACTGCCGTCCGGAGGAGATCCCCGCCGGACTGCCTTCGGCGCTGCTGGAGCGGCGGCCCGACGTGATGGAAGCCTACTACACCATGCAGCAGGCGGCCTTCGAGGTGGGAATCGCCCGCGCGGCGCGCTATCCCTCGATCGCGCTGACGGGCAAGGGCGGCGTCGCCAGCACGTCGATCAAAGGGCTGACCTCGGGCGACCCGTGGGCGTGGACCGCCGTGGGGTCGCTCGCGCAGCCGATCTTCTCGTTCGGCAAACTCCGCCGCAGGGAGCTGGCCGCGAAGGAGAGCTACATGCAGAGCGTCTTTGCCTACGAACAGACGGTGCTCGAAGCGTTCGCCGACGTAGAGACGGCGCTCGCGGCCATCGGGACCTACCGCTCGCAGACCGAGCAGACCCGGCGGCTGGTCGAAGCCAACGAACGCCTTGCGGACATGACGCGCGCACTCTATCTGAGCGGCATGGCGGACTACCTCTCGGTGATCGACGCCGAGCGCAGCCTCTACGAATCGCAGATGGAGCTGGCGAACCTCACGGCGCAGCAGTACATCGCCTGCATCGACCTCTGCAAGGCGCTGGGCGGCGGCTGGTGAAATACCTACTAATGGGGATAGTCCGTTCGGACGGAATTCGCTATCTTTGCGGGCAAAAAAACATTGCGAAAAAGTATGCGTCTTTCCGAACTGAAAACGGGCGAATCGGCCACGATCCTCAAGGTAACGGGCCACGGAGGATTCCGCCGCCGCATCATGGAAATGGGATTCGTGCGCGGACAGCGCGTGGAGGTGGTGCTCAACGCACCGCTGCGCGACCCGATCGAATACCGCATCATGGGCTACGACCTGTCGCTGCGCCGCAGCGAAGCCGACATGGTGGTGGTCGTGCCGGACGACGAGGCCGGACACGGACGCCGGGCCGGCACCGCAGGCGGGGATGCGTCCGAACGCCGCGAACGGTGCGAGGAGTGCTGCGGATGCACCCCGGGCGACGGGGCTCCGGCACCCGGGACGGCGCAGGCGGCCGGCCCCGAGACCATCTACGTGGCGCTCGTGGGCAACCCCAACAGCGGCAAGACGTCGCTGTTCAACGCCATATCCGGCCGGCACGAGCACGTGGGCAACTACGGCGGCGTTACGGTGGACGCCAAGCGGGGATATGCCCTCTACAAGGGATACCGCATCGAGATCACCGATCTGCCGGGCACCTATGCCCTCTCGGCCTATACGCCCGAGGAACTCTACGTGCGGCGCCATCTGGCCGAGCAGGCGCCCGACGTGATCGTCAACGCGGTGGTCGCCTCGAACCTCGAACGCAACCTCTACCTCACCACCGAACTGATCGACCTGAGCCAGCGCATGGTCGTGGCGCTGAACATGTACGACGAACTGGAGGCCAGCGGCGCGCGGCTCGACTACGACAGCCTCGGGCGGATGCTCGGCGTGCCGATGGTGCCCGTCGTGGCCCGCAGCGGACGGGGGATCGAAGAACTGCTCGACACGGTGGTCGCCGTCTACGAGAACCGCGACAGCCGCGTGCGGCACATACACATCAACGAAGGCCCCGTCATCGAAGAGAGCCTGCGCGAGCTCAACGGCGACCTCAGCGCCCACCGCACCCAGCTGCCGCAGTACTTCCCGCCCCGCTACTTCTCGCTCAAGCTGCTCGAACGCGACCGGCAGGCCGAGCAGGCGCTCCGCACGTGCGAACGCTATCCGAAGTGGATCGAAATCCGCGACCGCGAAGCCCGGCGCATCGAGGAGGCGCTGGGCGAAGATGTCGAAACGGCGCTCGCGAACCAGAAATACGGGTTCATCTCGGGCGCCCTGAAGGAGACCTACACGCCCGGGCGGCAGGAGGAGGCGACGGCCACGTCGGTGATCGACGCCTTCGTAACGCACAAGCTCTGGGGGTTCCCGATCTTCTTCTTCCTCATGTGGCTCATGTTCTACTGCACGTTCAGCCTCGGGGCCTATCCGCAGGAGTGGATCGAGACGCTCGTGGGCTGGATCGGCACGGGCATCGAGACGTGGATGCCCGACGGATCGCTCAAGGACCTGCTCGTCGACGGCGTCGTCGGAGGCGTGGGCAGCGTGATCGTCTTCCTGCCCCAGATCATGATCCTCTACCTCTTCATCTCGTTCATGGAGGACTCGGGCTATCTGGCCCGCGCGGCTTTCATCATGGACAAGGTGATGCACCGCATCGGCCTGCACGGCAAGTCGTTCATACCGCTCATCATGGGCTTCGGGTGCAACGTGCCCGCCATCATGGCCACGCGCACGATCGAAAGCCGCAGCAGCCGGCTCATCACGGCGCTCATCACCCCCTTCATGTCGTGCAGCGCCCGGCTGCCGATCTATCTGCTGCTGGCCGGGACCTTCTTCCCGTCGCACGCGGGGCTGGTGTTGTTCGGCCTCTACGTGCTGGGCATTCTGGTCGCCGTGATGACCGCCCGGCTCATGCGCCGCAGCTTCTTCAAGGTGGACGAAACGCCCTTCGTCATGGAGCTCCCCCCCTATCGTATGCCGACGTGGAAGGCCACGATGTCGCACATGTGGGACAAGTGCGCGCAATACCTGCGCAAGATGGGCGGACTGATCCTCGCGGCTTCGGTGATCGTCTGGTTCCTGAGCTACTACCCGCGTCCCGAAGCGGGCCAGAGCTACGAACAGCACTACGAAAACTCCTATCTGGGCCGCGTGGGCAAAGCCTGCGAGCCGGTGTTCGAACCGCTGGGGCTCAACTGGAAGGCCAGCGTGGCCGTGCTGTCGGGCGTGGCGGCCAAGGAGATCGTCGTGAGCACGATGGGCGTGCTCTACTCCGAGAGCGCGGACGCACCCGCCGAAGCCGATGCGCCGGAGAAGCTCCGCACGGAGCGCATCGGAGGCGCGGACGGCCCGACCGGAATACGTGTCGCCGAGAATGCTTCCGCAGAGGCGGCGGACGACGGAACCGGCGCCTCCGCGGACGAAGAGGAGGCGATCGACAATCTGCCGCAACGTCTGCTGGCGAGCGGCGATTTCACGGCGGCTTCGGCGGCCGGATTCCTCGTCTTCATCCTCATATACTTCCCCTGTCTGGCGACCATCGCGGCGATCGCGGCGGAGTCGGGGTGGAAATGGGCGGCCGGAAGCGTCGTTTACAGCACTGCGCTGGCTTGGATCATGTCCTATCTGACCTATCGGATCGTGCAATTCTTCGTGTGAGCGATGCAACCCACGTGGCAGGACATAGTCGTCTGGATCATCGGTGCGGCCGTCGTCGCAGCGGTAGGCCGGCGGCTCGTGTGCGCCCTGCGCGGCAAACGCAGGGGCGGGTGCGCCTCGTGCGGTTCGAGGGGCTGTCCGATGCACGGCGCCGGCACGCGGGACAGACGCAAGCGCTGAAGACGGACGAGCGCCGGGGCCGGAGGCGACGGTGTGCCGGCCCGATACGGACGCGGCAGGAGAAGAGCCGGCCGGAAAGGCAGGACGGGAACGGGGGTGTCCGACAAGTTTGGAGGCACCCCCTTTTTCATTCGTGCCGCTATTCGAGAACTTTTCCGAATACGCAATTCTCAGAGCGTTGAAAATACCCGTTAGGCAGCCGTTTTTCGCGCCATCCGCTCGGATGGCCGGGCAGGCGCACGGGAACACTCGGTTCCGGCGGAGGGCGGCGGTTCGTCGCGGCCGCCGGCTTTCTTGCGTATAAAAGCCTCTCCACGGAGGAGGGCGGCACTTCGCGGGTTATTGCGGGCAGGTGCACGGGAACACTCGGTTCCGGCGGAGGGCGGCGGTTCGTCGCGGCAGCCGGCTTTCTTGCGTATAAAAGCCTCTCAACGGAAGAGGGAGATTGCGGAGCGGGTTCGGCGAGCTGCGCGCGGCAGGTTCGGCTGAGAGTTGCGTTCTTAGCGGATTGGGCCGAATTCCGACGGGTCAAGCTCCGAACTGGAACCGTGCCCGCCGCAGACGATGCGCCCCGGCCGCGCGATGTAGGTCGGACAGCGCTTCAGGGCGGACGGGAAGCGGAGCGAAGACGGCGTGCGGCTGCGAGGGGCACGGAAGAGCGGATACGGACACGCATGCGGCAGTCTGCGGTCGTTACGCCGGAGGGATCGTCCGTCAGCGAGGGGCGCCCGAAGCGCGGAGAGAACAAGGAAAGGCCGGTAGGCCCCTCCCCTTTCGGGAACTGCCGGTTCGCGGAAAACACTCGGAGGCGGTAGGTATGAAATGAGGCCGCCCTGCGCAATTCGTCGGACAGCCTCTTCTTTCGGTCGGAAAGCGGAGAGGGAGCGGGCCGGTTTCCTCACCTCACCTCGTCTCCCCCCCCCTTTCTACTACTCAGTTCCGCCCCGTCAGAGAGCGAACAGGATGAATATCTGGGCCGTCAGCACGCGAAGGAACATCACCACGGGATAGACCGTCGAATAGCCCACGGCCGGCATGTCGTTGCCCGCAGTGGCATTGGCGTAGGCCAGCGCGGGGGGATCGGTCGTACTGCCGGCGATCAGTCCCATGAGCGTATAATAGTTCATCCTGAGCCACAGGCGCGCCGCGACCGCCACGATGAGAATCGGAATCACGGTAATCAACACGCCGTAACCGATCCAGCGATAGCCGCCGTTCAGGATCGCATCCACGAAACCGTCGCCGGCGCCGATGCCCACCGCAGCGAGAAAGAGCGCGATGCCCACTTCGCGCAGCATGAGGTTGGCGCTCTGCGTGGTGTAGGTTACGAGGTGGAAGTGGGTGCCGAAGCGGCCGATGAGGATCGCCACGATCAGCGGACCGCCCGCCAGCCCCAGTTTCACGGGCTGGGGTACATTGAGCAGCGGCACGGAGCCCAGCAGCACGCCGAGCGCGATGCCGACGAAGATCGTCAGCAGGTTGGGCTGGTCGAGTTTCTTGAGCGAGTTGCCCAGCACCTTGGCCGTCTGCTCCACCGCCGAACGGGGGCCGACGACCATCACGCGGTCGCCGATCTGGAGTTCGAGCCCCTGATAGGGAATCAGGTCCACGCCCGAACGGTTGACGCGCGTGATGTTGATGCCGTACTTGGTGCGCAGGCGCAGGTCGGAGAACTTCTTGCCGTTGATCTCGGAGCGCGTAACGAGAATGCGGCGCGAGACGAGCTCCGAGTCGGGCGTGTTGTTGCCCCACGCCACGTCGTCCATCTCCACCTCATGACCGAAAAAGGCCACGATCGCCGGCAGGTCCTCGGCGTCGGCGATGACCCACAGCCGGTCGCCCTGATGCACCGTGCTGTCGGCGTCGGCCATCGCGACCGAGCCGTCGGGGCGCATGATGCGCGAAATGACGAACTGACGCTTCACCAGATCGCGCATGTAGGCCACCGTGCGGCCGTCGAGCAGTTCGTTGTTGAATTCGATCGAAACCTTCGAAGCGAGCTTATGCTCGCGGGAGAGCGCCGCGAGCGCTTCGTTCTCCTGCTCGAACTTCACGCGCAGCGCATAGCGGACGAAGATCATCGAGGCGATGATGCCGACCACGCCCAGCGGATAGGCCACCGCATAGCCCAATGCGATCGAAGGATCGTCGATGCCCGAGGCGTCGGTGTAAGCCTGCTGTGCGGCGCCGAGGCCCGGGGTGTTGGTAACGGCGCCCGAGAGCACGCCCACCATCGTCGGGATCGGCGTCCCGGTGGCGACGTGGATCGCATAGGCCACGGCCACGCCGAGCAGCACGATCGCCGCAGCGCAGCCGACGAGCTGCAAGCCGCCCTGCTTGAACGAGGAGAAAAAGCCCGGGCCGACCTGAAGGCCGATCGAGAAGACGAAGAGAATCAGTCCGAACTCCTTGACGAAATGGAGCACGTCGCCGTCGACGGTCATGCCGAAATGGCTGAGCGCGATGCCCACGAAGAGCACCCACGTGATGCCGAGCGAGACGCCGCCGATCTTCACCCGGCCGAGCAGGATGCCGACGGTGATGGCCAACGCGAACGTCAGGACGGCATGGGCGATGCCGCTGCCGAAAAAGAGAGAGTAGAGCCACTCCATATGAAAAGCCGCTTTTGTGTAGGGTAAAGTTTTAGGTGCCGCAAAAGTAGTATTTTCCGGAGATTAAAAAAACTTAATAGAGGTATTTTTCCATCAGAGGCAGCAGAAGCGCCGTAACCAGTCCCATCAGCGCCATCGCCAAACCCGAGAGCGCACCCTCGACGGCGCCGAGTTCGATGGCGCGCGCCGTGCCGATTCCGTGGGCCGCCGAACCCAGTGCGAAACCGAGGGCTTCGGGATCGCGGACCCCGCAGCGGCGGAGTATCCACTCGCCGAAGAGGCTGCCGAAGATGCCGACGCAGAAGACCACGACCGAGGTCAGCGTAACCATGCCGCCCAGCGGCTCGGCCACCGAGACGGCGATGGGGACCGTAACGGACTTGGGAGCCAGCGAGGTGAGCACCGTGCGTTCGGCCCCGAAAGCCATGGCGATGTAGACGACGCTCAGCACCCCCAAGACGCACCCCACGACCGCCGAGACGAGCACCGGAAGCAGACGGCCGCGGATCCGATTCACCTGTTCGTACATCAGATAGCCCAGAGCCACGACCGAAAGACCGAGGCCGAAATCGAGGAGGCCGGTCGCCTGTTCGTACCGGGCGTACTCGATGCCGCAGACTTCGAGCACGCCGATCATCGCGGCGAAGGCGAGCAGGACGGGATGGAGCACGACGGCATGCGTCCGGCGGTAGAGCGACGCGCCGAGGCAGTAGAAGCCGACGGTGGCCGTCAGCAGGAAAAGGTCGCTATGGACGATAGACCGGATCATCTTCTCTCTTGCGGCGGTTGATCGACTGGAAGGTCCGCCCGACGCTCACCAGCACGACGACGGTGCTCACGATGCCCGAGACGACGATGGCCCAGAGATTCTCGGCGATCGTCCGCCACGAAACCATCAGCCCCACTCCGTACGGCACGAAAAAGAGCGCCATGGCGCCCAGCAGGAAGCGGGCCGCGGGGCGCACGGTCTCGGCCTTCACCCACCGCAGGCTGAGCGCCGCGAAGAGCAGCACCATGCCCGCGATGTTGCCCGGCACGTACCCTCCCGTGCAATGGCTCAGGACGTTGCCGGCGAGCCAGAAAAGCAGTATGTAGAAAAGTCCCGTCATCCGAGCGGCAAAGGTACGAATAAATCGGGGGCAAAAGCAACTTTTTTTTGCATTTCGCCGGGAGGCGATACCCGAGGCGGGGTCGAACGTCGCGGAGAAGCCGGGGGTAAAAGCCGTTTTTCCGCGTTTTGCCGGAACGCACGGAAGCCGGGCGGATCGAAGGCGGCGGACGACCGGGGAGAATATCCGCCGCCGGCCCGGCAGTCGGGAGGCGAGATGCCGCGCGGGCGCACCGGAGCGGAAACGATGCCGTCCGGGGGGGGGAAAGGTGGCTGTGAGTAGATCGTCCGGAATCGGGAGGATCGGAGGCGGGCGGAAGGAGGAGGTTCGCAGATGCTTCCCGCAGAGTGCGGGGCTCGCGTCGGTGCGGCGGAAGAAGCGAGACCGGGATCGGGGCGGGCGGAAATGCGCTCCGAAACGCTGCACCGCCGGCGGTGCGGAGCCTGCCGGAAAGCCGGACCGCGGCATCGGGTCCGCCGGCAACGGGGAATGAGGCATTCCCGGGGAGGGAAGGCGCCGCCTTGGCCGCACGTGCGCCCGCCGGTGCGGAGCGAGCGCAACGGGACGGGTGCCCCGGCGAATCCCGTTTTCCGCAGGGTTTTACACGGGAGCGCCGGACGGAGAAGCGTCCGCGCAGCGCGGCATCGCCGGGGCGATCGCGGGCGTACCTGCTTCAGCCCGCACCTGCGGTCGTCGGAAGCCCGGCTGCGAAAACGTCGTGCGCCGTCTCGCCGGACGGGCCGCGGCGCAGGGAAGTCCGGCGCAGAGGCATGCAGGGAGGGGACGTGCGGCCGGGGCGGTGCATTTCCCGCGCCGGGCGGCGGTTTCGGCACGAAAGGTGCCCGGCCAGTCCGCAACAGGCTCTTCGCCGGAGAGAGGCCCCGCAAGCGGCGGACCGCATCGGCAAGAAGCCGGGACGAACAATCGCAATACGATGAGTTTCAATATACCAAGAACCCCGCAAAGGCGGGTCGTAATCATCGGCGGCGGTTTCGCAGGAGTGAAGCTCGCCCGCCGGCTGCGCCGATCGGACTATCAGGTGGTGCTCGTGGACCGGAACAACTATCATCAATTCCAGCCGTTGATTTATCAGGTGGCGTCGGCCGGTCTGGAGCCCTCTTCGATCTCGTTTCCGTTCCGCAGGATCTTCCGCAAACAACGCGATTTCCACTTCAGAATGGCCGAAGCGCAGGCCGTCGACCCGCAGCGCAACACCCTGCGGACCTCGATCGGGTCGCTGGAGTACGACGAACTCGTGCTGGCCGCGGGCACGACGACCAACTTCTACGGAAACGAACACCTCCGGAGCCACGCGCTGCCGATGAAGAGCGTCGCGGAGGCGACGGCACTGCGCAATACGCTGTTGACGAACTTCGAACGGGCGCTCACCTCGTCCTCGGAGCGCGAACGCGACGAACTGCTGAACGTGGTCGTCGCGGGCGGAGGCGCAACGGGCGTCGAGATCGCCGGAGCGCTCGCCGAAATGAAGCGTTTCGTGCTGCCGCGCGACTATCCGGATCTTCCGGCGGAGCGGATGCGCATCCATCTGGTCGAAGCGGGCGACCGTCTGCTGGCCGGAATGTCGGCCCCCTCGTCGGATGCCGCGAGGCGTTTTCTGAGCCGCATGGGCGTGGAGATTCTGCTCGGCAAAAAGGTTACGGACTACCGCGACCGCAGCGTGGTGTTCGACGACGGGAGCGGGCTGCCCTCGCTGACCTTCATCTGGGTGAGCGGCGTCGAAGCCGAACGCATCGGAGACGAGGGCCTGCTGCCCACGGGCCGCGGGGGCCGTATCCGCGTCGATGCCTTCAACCGCGTGGAAGGGTACGACAACATCTACGCGATCGGAGACCAGTGCATCCTGCGAGGCGATCCGGACTATCCGGACGGGCACCCCCAACTGGCGCAGCCCGCCATTCAGCAAGGAGAACGCCTCGCGGACAACCTCTGCCGCAAGGCGTCGGGAAGGCCGATGGTGCCGTTCCGATACCGCAATCCGGGCGTCATGGCGACCGTGGGGCGCAACCGCGCCGTGGCCGAAATCGGGAAGCTGCGCATCGACGGCTGGGCGGCATGGACGATGTGGCTCGTGGTGCACCTGCGCTCGATCCTCGGCGTGAAGAACAGAATCATCGTATTCGTAAATTGGGTCTGGAACTATTTCACCTACGACCAGTCGCTTCGGCTGATCCTGCGTGCGGGCCAAGACGGCACGGCGCCGCAGACGGACGGGATGCCGTGCGCACCGACGGAGAAGTGAGACCTGTGAAAGACTGCGGAACAGGCAGACGGACGGGACGCGGAGTGCACCGACGGAGAAGTGAGACCTGCGAAAGACTGCGGAACAGACATCCGGACGGGAGCGGACCGAAACGGCACGACGCCGCAGACGGACGGGATGCCGTGCGCACCGACGGAGAAGTAAGACCTGCAAAAGACCGTGGAACAGGCATCCGGACGGGAGCGGACCGAGACGGCACGGCGCCGCAGACGGACGGGACGCGGAGTGCACCGGCGGAGAAGTAAGAGCTGCGAAAGACCGTGGAACAGACATCCGGACGGGAGCGGACCGAAACGGCACGACGCCGCAGACGGACGGGACGCCGTGCGCACCGACGGAGAAGTGAGACCTGCGAAAGACCGTGGAACAGGCAGACGGACGGGACGCCGTGCGCAGCAGCAACCCCGAGTTTCCCGGCGCGGAAAGGGGCTTCGGGGGATGCCGGAAGCCCCTCCCATAACGTCCGGCAGATGGCGGAGGTCCGGCGGGCGGCATGCGTCGCGGCATCGCAGGAAGGGGGAAAGCGGATTCCGCGAGGGCGTTCTTCCGCATCGCACACGAAGACGGAAACGGCCAGCGGGCACAGGCGGAAATTCGGAAGTCCGCCGAATTCGGGGCAAACGGCAAGACGGCGCAGCAGCGGCCGCCGCTGCCTGCCGAAATTCGCAATGAAACAAAGATCGCGCGGCAAGCGCCTCCCCCACTCGCGGAAACCCCTCCTTCGGCTGGAGGGCGGGAGCGACAGGAGCGGAAAGAAAGGCCGTCCGACAGATCCCGAAAATCGGAAACCGCCCCCGACGGAGCCACTCCGTCAGGGGCGGAATCGTGAAACGGAGGCTCGTTGGAGAGCCTCGTCCGGTGGAGCTGGCGGGAGTCGAACCCGCGTCCAAACAGGGAGCCCGAAGGCTTTCTACACGCTTAGCCGCCATTCGATCCTTCTTCCCGTTCACGGCAGGCGGCAGCCTCGCCCGGGACCCAGCTTCTTCGTTTCGCCCGCCGGCCGAAGCCTCCGGCGGACTATCCCTAAAGAGATGATACCCCGTATGAACAGCGGTTAAAGGGCGGAACCGCCGTTCGGGATACTCGTCGCACGACCGCCTCGGGCCACGCGATTAAGCCAATTTTCCTTGAAAATTAGGCAGCGAGTGCATAGCTGTTATTGCCATTTGAATGTTGAGCGTCGGGATTAACGAGCCGCCACACAGCGCTCGGCGTGCTTACCGACAAACTCTGCCTGCTGTCAAAACCGGTCAGCCCCGAGTTTGCGTGGAAACCGAATGCAAAGATAATACAAAAATTCCGGAATCGCCGCCGGTGCGGGCAAATTTCGACGGATGGCCGGCGGAATAGGCTCCTGCACGGGCCTGCGGACGATCGCTGCTCCTGCAACCGAGGGGGGGGAAGGGCCGCGCCGCGCCCGAAGGTTTCCGTCCAGCCGGCGGACGGGAGGCGCGGACGGGGAAGGGGCTTTGTCCGTCCGCAGCGGAGAGCGGCCGGAATCATCGGAAGGCGGAGTGCGGAACAGATTCGTGCAGACCGGTTCGTCCCGGAGCCGACCGCCGGACATGCGGGGTATTTTCCGAGAAGGAAGGGGCGTCGCGTCATGGCCCCTCCGAGGCGCCCCGTCCGGCATTCGAACGGCCCTTTGGAGGCCGGAGGGGGGGGCGCGGGCGAAGCAAGCCCCTTCCGGCGCTTCCGGTGCACCTTCGGGCAGGGCGAAGAGGGGGGGCGGAAGACATTTTGCGGATCGGCGCCGGCGGCGGAAAATGCATGCGGCATCCGGCGGAACGAGCGCGGGGAGGCTGCGTGCGGGACCCGCCCGGCGGAGCGGGAACGGGCCCCGGGCCGGAACCGCGGCCGGGCGGGCTCCGGAGCCGGCAACAATTCCGCGGGCATATGCGCGTTTTATCGCCGGAATTTCGTATCTTTGTCCGGATCTTAGTTCTGATGCAACCGCAAATGGAGAAGCAAATCGTCGTCCGGCTGCGCAACGCCGCCATCTACCACGCCGACAACCCGTTCGGCTCCTGTTCGCCCCGCAAACTCGCCGAACGCGGCGAGATGGTCCTCGCAGACATAGACTTCGAAGTGGCCCGAGGCGAATTCGTCTATCTGATCGGCCGCGTCGGCAGCGGCAAAAGCACGCTGCTCAAGACGCTCTACGCCGAGAACCGGCTCGTTACGGGCGAAGGCGAAGTGGCCGGATTCGACCTGCGCAGCCTCCGCCGGAAGGATATCCCCTATTTGCGGCGCAAGCTCGGGATCGTCTTTCAGGACTATCAGCTCCTCACCGACCGCAACGTCTTCATGAACCTCTACTACGTGATGAAGGCGACGGGGTGGAAAAACGAGGGCGAAATCCGCCGCCGCATCGACGAAGTGCTGCGGGTGGTCGAGTTGCAGAACAAGAGCTACAAGATGCCGTTCGAACTCTCGGGCGGCGAACAGCAACGTCTGGTGATCGCACGTGCGCTGCTGAACGATCCCAAGCTGTTGCTGGCCGACGAGCCGACGGGCAACCTCGACCCCGTTACGGCCGAAGGGATCATGCGGCTCTTCCAGCAGATCGCGCAGCGCGGCTGTGCCGTGGTGATGTCCACGCACAACACCTCGCTCATCGAACAGTTCCCGGCCCGGGCTCTGCTCTTCGCCAAGGGCCGCGTGCGCGAAATGGATCTCGCGGCCCAGCTGGCGGAATAACGGTCGGCAGCCGCCGATCCGGATGCGGCCGACGACACTCCCGGACCCGACCTCCGACGCTCCATGCGGCATCTTCGCCTCTTTCCCGCAGTCCGGGAGCGGTGCGGCGCGGGCTGCCGGTGCGGGCGAAGCGCACTCCGCCGCAAGGGGCGCGAACGGACCGCACCGCGAAGGCAGGCGCGGCAAGGAGGGAGGGGCGCAAACAATCTCCACCTTCGAAAATCGAATCATCGCATTACTCGTCTTTCCTGCCCCCAAGCCGGAAGCAGGCCGCCGTGCGGGACGGACGTCCGTTCGCGGGGTTTCGTTGCGGACAGGTGTCGCCGTGCCTTGCGCGAATATCCGGGCCGCCACAGCACAGGAGCTCCGTGTCGTCGACCGCGACTGCATCCGGGCGTCTGCATCTCGGATTTTTCACGCTTTCCCCGGCGGCGGGAAACAAGCTCGGGGAACAGAGAAGGGGGGGGGAAAGCGCCGCCTGCTCCGAAGGCGCGAAGACACGGAGCCCCGGACGGCGGCGGGCTGCACGGTCCGAAAGGACCGCAGAGGAGAGAAGGGGAAGATGTCATCGTCGGACATATATCTATTTCGTTCCCGACGGAAACAGGTTGCGTTAGCGGTGCGGCCGAGCGCCGTGCCGAACGGGATTCGAAACGTGCCGAGCGGAAAATCGCCCTGCACAGGACGGGTTTTTGCGTGCCGCCGCAGGGAGCGGAAGCCGCGGATCGGCGCCGGCGGCGGGACCGGCTCGAATCTCGGGCGGGTGCACTCCGCCGCAGTGGGGCGCCGCCGAACGGCCGACATCGGAGGAGGGGCGATATCGAACTTCCCGGGAAACGGCCGGACGGAGAGCAGCGTCTCCGGCGAAACCGAATGCGATCCGCATTTCGCACGCAAATCGCCGAGAAGCGGAAACATCCGAAACGCGACGAACGCTTCCGGAGAAGGCGGGCGCATCTTCGGACCTCGCACGCGATGCGCCGGGACAAAAAGGCCACCGAGAAGCGCAGAACGTATCCGGCGAAACCGGACGCGATCCGCGCCTCGCACGCAAATTGCCGAGAAGCGGAAACATCCGAAACGCGACGAAGGCTTCCGGAGAAGGCGGGCCCCGAAACGGACGCAGCAGGGGCGCCGCCGCGACGGGAAGCCGGACGTTTTCAGCCCTTCGGAAAAAAGCGTTCCGAGGAGGCGGCATTTGTTTTTTTCGGGGAAAATCCCTATATTTGTACGATATTTAATCAGGACCAATGAGTAGTACAGAAGAAAACGTAAAGAAGCGGGACGAAGAGTACTCCGCATCCAATATCCAAGTGCTGGAAGGGCTCGAAGCGGTGCGCAAACGTCCGGCCATGTATATCGGCGACATCGGCGAAAAGGGACTCCACCACCTCGTCTACGAGGTCGTGGACAACTCGATCGACGAAGCGCTCGCAGGCTACTGCACGCATATCGACGTAACGATCAACGAGGACAACTCGATCTCCGTGCGCGACAACGGCCGCGGCATCCCGACCGACTTCCACGAGAAGGAGGGCAAGTCGGCGCTCGAAGTGGTGCTCACCGTATTGCACGCGGGCGGCAAGTTCGACAAGGGCAGTTACAAGGTCTCGGGCGGTCTGCACGGCGTGGGCGTCTCGTGCGTCAATGCGCTCTCGACCCTTCTCATCGCCGAGGTGCACCGCGAAGGCAAGATCTACCGGCAGACCTACTGCAAGGGAGCGCCCACGTCGGCGGTGGAGGTCGTAGGCGAATGCTCGGACCGCGGTACGACCGTAACGTTCAAGCCCGACGGCGAAATCTTCACCCACACGACCGAATACAAGTACGACATTCTGGCCAACCGTCTGCGCGAGCTGGCGTTTCTGAACAAGGGCATACACCTCAGCCTCACGGACCGGCGCCAGAAGGACGAAACGGGCGAATGCCGCACGGAGCGGTTCTACTCGGAGGAGGGGCTCAAGGAGTTCGTGCGCTACCTCGACGCCACGCGCGGGACGCCGATCATCGACTCGATCATCTACCTCGATACCGAGAAAAACGGCGTGCCGGTGGAGGTGGCCATGCAGTACAACGACTCCTACTCGGAGAACGTACACTCCTATGTCAACAACATCAACACCATCGAGGGCGGCACGCATCTCACGGGATTCCGCCGGGCGCTGACCCGCACGCTCAAGAAATACGCCGACGACTCGGGCATGCTCGCAAAGCTCAAGTTCGACATCAACGGCGACGACTTCCGCGAGGGCCTCACGGCCGTGGTGTCGGTCAAGGTGGCCGAGCCGCAGTTCGAGGGACAGACCAAGACCAAGCTCGGCAACGACGAGGTGGCCGCAGCGGTGGATCAGGCGCTCTCGGCGGCACTCGGACAATATCTGGAGGAGAATCCCAAGGACGCCCGGGCCGTGGTGCAGAAGGTGATCCTCGCGGCGACGGCCCGCCATGCGGCCCGCCATGCCCGCGAACTGGTGCAGCGCAAGACCGTGCTCTCGGGCGCCGGACTGCCCGGCAAACTGGCCGACTGCACGAGCCGCGACCGTTCGATCGCCGAAATCTTCTTCGTGGAGGGCGACTCGGCAGGCGGCACGGCCAAGTCGGGCCGCGACCGCAACTTCCAAGCCATCATGCCGCTGCGCGGCAAGATCCTGAACATCGAGAAGGCGCAGGAGCACCGCATGTGGGAGAACGAGGAGATCAAGAACATGTTCACGGCCCTCGGCGTAACGATCGGCACCGAGGAGGACAGCAAGGCGCTGAACCTCGAAAAGCTCCGCTACAACAAGATCATCATCATGACCGATGCCGATGTCGACGGCAGCCACATTGCCACGCTGATGCTCACGTTCTTCTTCCGCAAGATGAAGGAGCTCATCGAGAACGGCCACGTCTATCTGGCTACCCCGCCCCTCTATCTGGTCAAGAAAGGCAAGCAGGAGCGCTACTGCTGGACCGACAAGGAGCGCGACGCCATCACCGAAGAGTGGGGAGGCAAGGGACTGCACGTGCAGCGCTACAAAGGTCTGGGCGAGATGAACGCCCATCAGCTCTGGGAGACGACCATGAATCCCGACACGCGCATCCTGAAGCAGGTGTCGATCGACAATGCGGCCGAAGCCGACCGCATCTTCTCGATGCTCATGGGCGACGACGTGCCGCCCCGCCGCGAGTTCATCGAGAAAAACGCGCATTACGCGAATATCGACGCATAGATTTTCCGGACGAAGGATCGTTTTCCGGCCGAGAGGAGGAAGCGGTCCTTCGTTCCGTATCACAACCCAAGCAAACCGGAGAAATTATGGACGTAACGGTAATCGGTGTCGCAGGCGGAACCGGATCGGGCAAATCGACGCTCGTCAAGCGCTTGCAGGAGGCTTTCGAGGGCGACGACGTGGTAACGCTGTGCCACGACTATTACTACAAGGCCCACCCCGAGCTGACCTACGAGGAGCGGACCCGACTGAACTACGACCATCCGCAGGCATTCGACACGCAGATGCTCGTCGATCACATCAAAGCGCTGAAAGAGCGCGTCGCAATCGCCCGCCCCGTCTATTCATTCGTGGAGCACGACCGCATGGACGAAACCGTGCAGGTGAAGCCTTCGCGCGTCATCATCGTGGACGGTATCCTGATCTTCGAAAACAAGGAGCTGCGCGATCTGATGGACATCAAGGTCTACGTGGACACGGATGCCGACGTGCGGCTCGCCCGCCGCATCGTGCGCGACGTGTGCGAGCGCGGCCGCACCATGCAATCGGTCATCACGCAATATCTCAATACGGTGAAACCCATGCACGAAGAGTTCGTGGAGCCTTCGAAAAAATACGCCGACGTCATCATTCCCGAAGGGGGATTCAACTCCGTGGCGGTGTCGATGCTCATCCAGAACATCCGGTCGTTGATCGACGGAAAGTAGCGCGCGAGCGTTTCGCTCCGTCCGGAGGGGAGCTGGAAAAGCCGGAGGGCGGTTGCGCGGAAAGGCCCGCACCGATTTCGTTCAGGTCAATGGCCGGGTAACGGGGAAAAGAGCTCGAAACCGTCGGTCCGGGCTGTCCGGATCGGACTTTTCCGCGGATTTGCATACCGGGTTTCCGCAGGTGCGGGAGCGGCTGACGTTCGCAACGCCGGACCCGGGCCGTGTGCCGTGCCGAGGCGAGGAGGGGAAGGGACCGAGAAATGCGGAACGTCGCCGCCAAGGATGCTGCGGCGCACGTCGCTCGCGGAGTATGACGGAAGATACGCCGCGAACGGGAGCGGGATTTCAGCAAACCGCGCATGCAGAACGCCGGACCCGGTTCGGGTCGTGCCGAGGCAAGGAGGGGAAAGCGACCGAGAAATGCGGAACGTCGCCGCCAAGGCTGCGGCGGCGCACGTCGCTCGCGGAGTATGACGGAAGATACGCCGCGAACAGGAGCGGGATTTCAGCCAACCGCATGCAGAACGCCGGACCCGGTCTACGGGGGTAAAAACGATATGCGTCAAAAGCAGGAAGAGAGAAAAACAGTCAAATAGATTATGTTGCAATAAGTTACAGGATATTCCCTTAATTTGAGGCTTTCAAACGATTTGCGACTTTATTCGAACATCAATAGGACATCGGACCTTATTTGAACGGGGTGTTCAAACCGAAAATGCGACATCGGCCGAAAGACCCCTTAAAATTGTTCGAAATCCGTCCGCCAATAACCTATTCCAGAATGCGAGAAACCTCGCTGTACGCCAGCAAAACGGCGATTACGGCGAGGTTTGTCGCATCGTCGAGCTTCCTCACGACGAGTGATCGTCCAACCGTTCAAACGAGTGTTCAAGCCGCCCGAAAACAATCTTCGAAAGCCCCGCCGCCCCTCTTGTCGGTGGGATTTGCTTCTGGGGGGGGTAAACTCTCATTAAAACTCTCATTAAAACTCTCATTGCATCAAGCCCGTAAAAACGAAAAAGCTGCATTAAACTCTCATTAAAACTCTCATTTTCGGGTCAGTTCTGATGATATTCGTGCAGGGGTACGGATCAGAATACCCCCTTTTTGGGTCGTTTTCATCGGATTCGGAGGGGGTTATGACCACGACACGGCATTCTATACATATATATAATACACGCATGTACAATGGGTTACCCCTACTTCGGAGTGTCGGATGCCCCGGAAAGTGTGTGTGCGGCATTCGGAAGCGGTCGTTCATGCGCTTTTAATATGTCGGATGATTCTTTTTATCATTATCGGGAATGCGTGTGTGATTTTTTTACGCATCTCGTTTTTCCGAAATCAAGCGAGATTTTTGCGCATCTGGTTTTTACGTAATGAACTTTTGGTTTTTGCGAATATAGGTCCGGGTTGTGCCGAACGGGGGGGGCGGTTCAAAATTTCGGCAACGGGGTTTCCGGCGGCGGCCGCCGGAGGCAAATGTCCGCAGACTCGAAAAGACCGGGTGCCGATGCAGAGGCCGCCCTCGAAACGACATGAAACAGTGCACCGCACGCCTCTGAAGCGGTTGACGATCCATGTTCATCGCCGTGTATCCATGCGGCGCCTATCGTTCGCCGGACGAAAGCCCCCTCCCCTATCCGGCGGTTTCCTCGGTGCGCGACAGAGAAGATCGGGCCCCCGTCCTCGTTCACGTTACGAGCGGCGACCGGATATTTTTCGACCTCACGAGAGCGGTGGAAATATTTTCGGTCGCTGCCGGCTGCCGGAGCGCTCCGACGCAAGGACGGCGACAAACCGCCGCAAAGCGACGGGGCGCCTTCCGTATTCGTCCCCTACCCCGCCCCGCCTCGCTCCGAGGCAGAGGTGCCGTCTTCAACGGTCGCATCGTTTTCGTTCGCCGGGACCGGCGCGAGCTGCGGCCTCTTCCGCAGATCGAAAGGATCCGGCAGTCCGCCCGCGATGTATTCGCCCGTCGCCGTATCGCGCTGCGGATAAATACAGATCGTCTCGAACCGAAACGGCAGGACGCGATACGGTCCTCGTTGTCCGGCAGTCCGTACCGCATACGGCCCGTTTCATCGGGCAGAGAGGCGACGGCACGGCCCGTCAGCGGATTCCTCTCGGGATCGAAGACTTCGCGGTCGAGTTTCGGCCGTCCGCCGATGCCGACCGACACGTAAGCGCGATCGTCCTTTTCGTCCGCCATGCCGGTCCATGCGTTCGCATGGATGAAACACTTGGCACAGTCGCATCGGCAAGGGAAGAGCTCCTGTCCGAAACGGTCGATATGTCCGAAGAGACACCGGCTCCGGACGATACGGCTCACGAGGGCCCGTCTGCTGCCGGAAAGGGGGTATGCCGCTGTAAGCGAACGGGACGACGGGCTACCCCTCGCGGTCGATCCCCGCTTCACGTCGCCGCGGGCATCTTTTCCGCCGGACGGAGCCCTACCGTGCGCGCCGAAACCCTGCGCATCGTCGTAATCGAAAGCGATGGCCGCGGCATCCGTCGGGTCGACGAATCCCGCCCCCCGGAAACGGCAGACCGGACGGGCCCTAAAGGGATCCTCCCCGGGCAGCCGCCCCCCGGCCGGCAAAGGCGGGACCTTCGTGGAAACCGCCGCAGCAGACGAAGTCCGTCTCGCGCAGCTCGCCCGGCGAATCGACGGGCGAACGGGTTCTCCCGGAGCCGCGCGGGCCGGACGGCGGCCACGCCTTCGCGCATGGTCCGCACTCCGGTCCACGCGCAGGCGGCGGACAGCCGTCCGAGGCGGTCGAAGAGCCCGTATTTCAGGACGCCGCCGGACGTCCGGCCCGCGCGGCGGTCCCGTGGGCCGAAGTCGTCCGCGAACCGAATGGCAGCGGGACGACGATCCGGCCCTTACGGTCCGCATGGCCGTATTTCAACGCAAGGGGATCGTTCGCCGAAACGGCCCGTCCGACGACTGACGGCGAATCGGCGAACGAGCCGACGAAGCCGCACTCGCGGCGGAGGCGTTCGGCGACTTTTACGACGACTGCGCTGCGCCGTGCGCGCAACGGAGCGAGGATACGAACAAGAGAGGCGTCTTCAGGTTCATATCCCGGTGATTTTCTTGATTTCGTTGAGCTTGTTCAGGGCCTCGATCGGCGTCAGCGAGTCGATGTCGAGCCCCCGGATCTGATCGCGGATCTGCACGAGCACGGGATCGTCCAACTGGAACATCGAGAGCTGCATGCCCTGTGTCCGATCCGCCGCCTCGACCGCCTCCTTCACCGAGTGCGAACTCCTGCGGCTCCGATCCTTGGGGCTGCGGCTGGGCACGATCTCGCTGCTGCCGTAGACCAGTTCGAGGTTGCGCAGGATCTCCTTCGCACGGGAGACGATCGACGGAGGCATGCCGGCCATGCGGGCCACGTGGATGCCGAACGAATGTTCGGTGCCGCCCCGTTCGAGCTTGCGCAGGAAGACGATCGTATTGTCCACCTCCTTGACGCTCACATGGTAGTTTTTCACGCGCGGGCACATCTGCTCCATCTCGTTGAGTTCGTGGTAGTGGGTGGCGAAGAGCGTCTTGGCGCGGGCCGAGGGGTGGTTGTGGAGGTATTCGACCATGGCCCACGCGATCGATATGCCGTCGTAGGTGCTCGTGCCGCGGCCGATCTCGTCGAGCAGCACGATGCTGCGGTCGGAAATGTTGTTGAGAATGCTGGCCGATTCGAGCATCTCGACCATGAAGGTCGACTCGCCCTGCGAAATGTTGTCCGAAGCGCCGACACGGGTGAAGATCTTGTCCACCACGCCGATACGGGCCGACTGCGCGGGCACGAACGACCCCATCTGCGCCATGAGGATGATGAGGGCCGTCTGCCGCAGCAGGGCCGACTTACCCGACATGTTGGGCCCCGTAATCATCATGATCTGTTGCTCCGTGTCGTCGAGCACCACGTCGTTGGGGATGTACTCCTCGCCCACGGGCAGCGTCGTCTCGATCACGGGGTGGCGCCCCTGCCGGATCTCGATCCGCCGCCCCTCGTCGAGCACGGGGCGCACGTAGCGGCGCTCGCAGGCGATGCGGGCGAACGATTGCAGGCAGTCGATGCGCGCCACCGACGCCGCATCGCGCAGCAGCACGGGAAGCGATGCCGCGACGTACTGCATCAGATCGTTGTAAATGCGCTGCTCGATGACGAGCATTTTCTCCTCGGCGCCGAGAATCTTATCCTCGTACTCCTTGAGTTCGGCCGTGATGTAGCGCTCGGCGTTGGCCAGCGTCTGCTTGCGGATCCACGTTTCGGGCACCTTGTCCCTGTGGGCGTTGCGGACTTCGATGTAGTAGCCGAAAACGTTGTTGTAACTGATTTTGAGCGAGGGGATTCCCGTCAGTTCGCTCTCGCGCTGCTGGATCTGCGACAACACGTCCTTGCCGTGCAGCGCGATGCGGCGCAGGTCGTCCAGCTCGGCATCCACGCCGTCGGCGATCACCCCGCCCTTCTGGATCTGGTTGTTCAGCGGATCGGGGTAGACCTCCCGCGCGATGCGGTCGCGGACGGCGGAGAGCACGTCGATCCGCGACGCCAGTTCGTGCAGGCGGTCGTCGTCCGTCGATTCGAGGAGCGCCTTGAGCGTCTCGACGGCCGTGAGCGAATTTTTCAGCTGCACCAGTTCGCGGGGCGTAACGCGCGCGGCGGCGATCCGCGAACCGATCCGCTCCAGATCCCCCACCATGGCCACCTGCTCGCGCACGGCGTCGGCCAGATCGAGGTCCTGCGTGAAGCGTTCGACCACGTCGAGACGCCGCCCGATCCGCGCAGGGTCCAGCAGCGGCATGGCGATCCAGCGTTTCAGGAGCCGTCCGCCCATCGGCGTCAGCGTCCGGTCGATCACGGCCGCGAAGCCGCCCTGACCCGCGGAGCCGTTCGACGAGAAGAGTTCGAGATTGCGGATCGTGAATTTGTCGACCCACACGCAGTCGTTCTGGTCGAGACGCGAAATCGACGCGATATGCCCCGTCCGGCGGTGCTCGGTGAATTCGAGGTAGTAGAGGATCGCACCGGCCGCGGAAATGCCGCTCGACAGATGGTCGACGCCGAAGCCCTTGAGCGACCGGGTGCCGAACTGTTTGCAGAGCTTCTCGCGGTTGACCTCCTCGGCGAAGACCCACTCGTCCAGCCGGTAGGTGTAGTGCTTGGGGCCGAAAGCGTCGCTGAAACGGTCTTCGCAGCCGCGCTGGTAGATGATCTCCTTGGGTTGCAGATTGGAAATGAGCTTGTCGACATAGGCGTCGGACCCCTCGGCCACGTAGAACTCGCCGGTCGAAATATCGAGGAAGGAGACGCCCGTATTCCGGCGGCCGAAATAGACCGACGCAAGGTAGGTGTTCTCCTTGTTGGCGAGGATGTTATCGCCCAGCACCACTCCCGGCGTTACCAGCTCGATCACGCCCCGCCTGACCAGTCCCTTGACCAGCTTGGGGTCTTCGAGCTGCTCGCAGATCGCCACGCGCTCGCCCGCCCGCACCAGCTTGGGAAGGTAGGTGTCGATGGCGTGGTAGGGAAATCCGGCCAGTTCGACATAGGTGGCCGAACCGTTGGCGCGGCGCGTGAGCGTGATGCCCAGAATGCCGCTCGCCTTGATGGCGTCGTCGCCGAAGGTTTCGTAGAAGTCGCCCACGCGGAACAACAGGATCGCATCGGGATGCACCGCCTTGATGGCATAGTACTGCTTCATGAGCGGGGTCTCCACGTATTTCTTATCTATTTTATGCTCTGGCAAAATAATATTTTATTGTATAGTTCGTACGACAAAGATAAGAATTTAGGACGATCCGAGCGTCCCGATCCGACAATTTTTTTTTGCATAAAGCACTATATTCCGACCGTTTCGGCAAACATGGCGCGGTAGAACCCGGCCTTCCACTCGACCGGTCGCGGATAGGCCCGCGACGAGGAGGGCATGCGGTAGAGCCGCATGGTGCGGCCCGCGTAGCGGAACTCCACGCTTCCGCCGACGGGCGGTTCGCCGCAGCCCGCGACGGCCCGCAGCGTATCGGTGGCCTTCTGGCCCGTCGTAACGATCGCACGGCAGGCGGGAATGCGGGCGAGCAGAGCCGCGAGGTCGACCTCGCGCACCACTTGAAGAAAATTGTCGGAGGCATTGTCTTTCAGTCGGATGACTTCGACGGCCGTGTCGTAGAGCGCAATTCCTTTGGAGGCGCAGAAAGCTGCGATCCGATCCCGGTCGAACCGACGGCCCGACGGGTCGAGGAAGCGGGCCTTGTCTCCGAAAAAGACCCACCCCACGATCCGCCACATGTCGTTCTGAAGGTTCGGGTAGAAAAAATCCATGCTCCATCGCTTGCGCTGCGGCGGGAAGCTGCCCAGCATCAGCAACCGCGCACCGGCAGGCAGAAACGGTTCGAGCGGGTGCTGTTCGCTCGGCGGAACCGCGCCCTCGTGCGCACCGCTTTCCGCCGCCGGAACGGAATCTTTTGCGCGGCACAGGGCATCCGTCCGCCCGGCAGTGCGGATCCGGCCGGACGCACCCTGTGCGTCGAGCCGGCCGCTCCCCTCGCATCGGACAGCGTCCTTGCCGCCAGAGGGCGGCGCCCCGTCCGGCACGGGATTTACGCTGAAATCGGAATCGTTTTTTGGGAAATCGTTCATTGATCCGTTTGTATTTCGGTGGTTCGTATCATCTTATTATTTTCCGCTTCGACAACCGCCGGGGCGGCATCGGTCCGTCCCGCATCCGCATTGCCGAAAAAATATTTCCGGGGGGGGGCTGCTCCTCCCGGCCGAGCCCGCACGGTTTCCGGTCCGGCGAACGACAGACACTCCCGCACCTGCGGGAACCCCGTCCGCGGTCGGCCCAGCGAACGAGGCGGCTTTTCGGCATTCGTATCTTCGACCCTCCCGGCAAATTAGGACAAGGAGGGAGTGCGCGGATTCAACGAAAACATCGAATGTCTTTTCCCCGCCCCGGCGGGCCGAACGGGAAGAGACGGCACGGCGCACGGGCCCTCGAAAACTGTGTCCCGGGGCGGAGAGGGGCGCCCCGGCGAACTGCGTGCAGCCCGCAGTTCGGCCCTCCCCCGCCCGCCGAAGCGTTTGTCCGGCCGGCGGGCCGTTCCCCCCCCCGCGAAGCCCGAACGGGACGGGCGGCGCGGGTTCATCGGAAACGCTCATCGAAATTGACCAGAACGATCTTTTCGGTGGCGCGCGTGAGGGCCGTATAGAGCCAACGCATCATGTCGTGCGTCATCGGCTCGTCGCCGAACAGGCACCGGTCGACGAAGACGGCCTTCCACTGGCCGCCCTGCGCCTTGTGGCACGTTACGGCGTACGCGAACTTCACCTGAAGCGCGTTATAGTGCGGATTCTCACGGATTTCCTTGAAGCGTTTCAACTTGCTTCCGATCTCCGTGTAATCTTTTTCCACCTCGTAGAACAAACGTGCGGATTCTTCGCGCGTGAGCGACGGAGCCTCCGAGGCGAGCGTGTCCAGCAGGATTTTGCAGACGATCTCCGTATCGTCGTAGTCGTCGAATGCGAGCACGGCGTCCGCGAAACGGAATCCGTAGAACTCCTCGAACCGGCGGATCTTCTTCAGGCGCGCGACGTCGCCGTTGGCGATGAAGTTCATCGGGCAATTCTCCGTATGCTCCGGAAAGTAGTAGTTGTTCTTGACCACCATCAGCCGGTCGCCGCTCTCGATCTCCTCCTCGGCCCCGAGCACGTTGCGGCGGATTCCCTCGTTGTAACGGTTGGCCCGCTTGTTCGAACGGGTAACGACGATCGTCTCGTCGCGGCCGTAGCGGTCGTAGCAATCCTGCAATTTTTCGAGGAACTCGCCGCCCTCGATCCATTCGAAATCGGGAAAATCCAGCTCGAAGCGGGGAACCTCGAAAAGCCGGTTTTCGAGCATGCACCGCACCAACGTAGCATTGAAGAGAATGCCCGACTCGGCCTCCTGACGCACCACCTCGTCGAGCGTCCCGCAGACCGGCTCGCCGTAGCGACAGAGCGACGCGGGATCGAGCGCCGGGCTGCAATCGGCACCCACGGGCGGCAGCTGGGCGCTGTCGCCCGCCAGCACCAGACGGCAGCCGCGGCCGCTGCGGACATACCGCACCAGATCCGACAGCAGCGATCCGCTGCCGAAGAGCGCCCCGTCGGCCGTCGTGTCGGAGAGCATCGAAGCCTCGTCGACGATGAAGACGGCCCCCTTCTCCGCATTGAAGTCGAGCGTGAACTTCGATTCGTAGGCGGCATTGGTCCGCTGGCGGTAGATGCGTTTGTGGACCGTCAGCGCCTGCCGGCCCGAATAGCGCGCCAACACCTTGGCGGCCCGGCCCGTCGGCGCGAGCAGCACGCTCCTTATCCCCGACGTTTCGAGCGCCGCGACCAGTCCGGCGATCAGCGTGGTCTTGCCCGTGCCGGCGTAACCGTTGAGCACGAAAATCTTGGAAAAATCGCCGTCTACGACAAATTCGGATAACTTTTCTATGATTTTTTTTTGACCAACCGTTGTTTCAAAACAAATTTTGGCGTAAATTTGGGTCGCAATATCCGTACTAAGCATTCGAATAAATTTGTACAAACTTAATAACAAATATTCAAAATGGTAAAGAAAATTTCTCAAATTATTCTCGCGGTAGTCATCATCGGGCTGGTGTACGTGATCTACGACCAGATATCCACTCCGATCAAGTTCGAAAACGAGCTCAAGCAGCGCAAGAGCGCCGTGATCGAGCGGCTCAAGGACATCCGGTCGGCTCAGCGCGCCTTCAAGATCAAGTACCAGCGTTTCACCTCCGATTTCGATACGCTCGCCGACTTCATCCTCCACGACAGCCTCACCATGGAGCGCAAGCTGGTCGACGAAGACGATTCCGTGGCCATGGCGCAGCTCAAGAAGAGCGGCAAAAAGAATATCGAGAAATTCGAAGTGGCCGTGATCGACACGGTCTTCTCGCCCCGCCGTCTGACCGCGCAGCAGGTCCACGATCTGAGGTACATTCCCTTCACGGACAACCGTCAGGAGTATATCATGGAGGCCGGCACCGTCAGCACGGGCAACGTCTCGGTCCCCGTGATCGAAGTGCGCGCACCGTACAAGATGTTCCTCGATACGGTCAACTACCGTCAGGACATCATCAACCTGATCGACGACGAGGTGAACAACTTCAACCGTTACGCCGGAGTCAAATTCGGCTCCATGGAGGCCGCCAACAATGAAGCGGGCAACTGGGAGGACTGATTCTCCGCAAGCGCAAAATCGGGTGTCCATTCAGCTCACGTTGGGTGGACACTCTTTTTCGGCGGAAAGCCTGCGCGCAGCCGCCGAAAAACTCGCGCAGGCCGGCGGGAAGGCCCCCGTCGGCGTGGAGGTGCTGACGGAGAAGACGCAGCTCGTCCCGCGGGAAGAGTTCGCGGCGGAAACGGCCGGAGCCTATCTCAGGGTCGCGGGAACGGGATGCGGCGCACACGAAATTCCGGTGTGGAGCGATCCGGCACGGCCCGTCGTCGCGGTCATGGCTGCCGATGCGGAGGCCGTGGGAATGCTGCGCGAAAAATTCGGCGGGCGACTTCGGTTCGTCTCTCCCCTGCTGTCCGAACCCGCCCTACCGCCGCGTGCGACATGGTTTTCCCTGCGTGGGGAGTTGCTTTATATTAAGGTGTACGACGGAGGACTGCAATTCGCAGAGGTCGTGCCGTGCACGGGCGGCGAAGATTTCCGCTTCCTGCTCGAACGGCTGTCGGCCGCATTTCCTCTGGCGGATTTCGCGGCCGGCATCTCGGGCGACGCGGGCCCGGAGCCTGTCAAAGCGCTGAAAGGTTATTTCAAGAAAATCGTATGCGCATAATCAGCGGAAAATACCGCGGGCGGGCAATCAATCCTCCCCGCAATCTACGGGCACGGCCCACGACGGATTTTGCGAAAGAAAACCTGTTCAACGTGTTGAACAACCTCGTCGATTACGAACGGACCGACGTGCTGGACCTCTTCGCCGGCACGGGTTCCATCAGTTACGAATTCGCATCGCGCGGAGCTCGCAGCGTAACCTCGGTCGAGATCAATGCCGTACACTACGATTTCATCCGCCGGACCGCCCGGCAGCTCGGAATCGAAAACCTCTACGCCGTCAAAGCGAACGTTTTTCTCTACCTGAAAAGCTGCCCCAAACAGTTCGACCTGATTTTCGCGGATGCGCCCTACGATTTGCCGGCGAGCGAGCAGGTCGTCGGGATG
>HHCFR02800__coassemble_931_pt1 | contig 50973 bp, 48 predicted proteins | sample HHCFR02800__metabat2_low_PE_073 | metagenome-assembled genome bin HHCFR02800 | reverse complement strand
TTTCTCATCTCGATTCCCTACCTCAACATCTTCGGATGGACGGGCATGCCGCGCCACCTTGCAATGCTGATCGGCATCATTCCTCTCGCGCGGGCGTTCCTCGCGCTGTATCTGATCGTGCAATGGCTCGTGGACAACAAAATCAAGCGGCTGTTCACCGCCTATGTCTTCACGGTGTGTCTGTTCACCTACATTTCGGCGCTGGTATTCTACGATTACGAAGTGCTCGTCAACGCGAAACTCCACGGTTTCGGCAACGCTCTCTGGTGGGCGTGGATGAACGTTACGACGGTCGGGGCCGAGATATTCCCCGTAACGGCCCTCGGCAAGACCATCTGCGTGCTGCTGCCGATTCTCGGCATGATGATGTTCCCGATTTTCACCACGTACATTCTATCGGTATATCAGAAACCCGAAAAGAAAGCGTGATTCCGGAAAAGGCAGCCGTTGCATTTCCCGAAAAGTTTCCTTACCTTTAGAACGTCGGTCCGACGATGCGGTGCGCGCTCGCGTGCCGTGTTCCGGCGGCGTTGCACACGGAAACTCACTTTTGTTCAATCTAAACTCTACGGTATGATGGAAAATCTGCAACAATCATGGAAACAGACGACGGCCAACCTCTACAAAGCCGTCTTGATCTACACGGTGGCGGGCATCGCCTCCTCGGTCTTCTCGTTCATTCTGGCCATTACGGCCACCGCTTCGGTAATTGCGGCTCTCTCGTCGGGCGAGGTCTCCACGGGCGGACTGGGATTGTGGAGCCTGCTGAACATCGCCGCTACCGTGGCGATCGTCTACGGATACTGGCTTTTCATCAAGTCGCTCGACCTTTTCAAAGGGATGGTCGACCCCCTCGACGCACCGCGCATCGGCAGCATCCGCACGGCCACGATCCTTTCGCTCGTGGGCGTCGTGCTGGCCTGCATCCCGCTGATCGGCATCGTGGGCGGCATCATCAACCTCGTGGCATGGATCATGCTGCTGATCGCCTATTCGAATCTGAAGGACTCCGCGACGTTCCCCGAAGGGGCGCGCAAGGGCGCTTCGAAGATCTTCGTCGCCATGATTCTCGGTGTGATCGGCTGGGTCGTCGGGTGGATTCCGATCGTCGGTTCGGTGATCGCGCTCATTCTCTCGATCGTCGCGTTCTTCATGATCCTCACGGGCTGGAAGTGCATCGCCGACTCGGAGGCACCCGCAGCCCGATAGCGGCACACCGGAACACGGCGAGACCGGCCGACGCCGGCCGTTACGGGTTCGGGGCTGTCCGACAAGTTTCTTTTACCCTCTGAAAATTGCGTATCGGGAAAAGTTCCCGAATAGCAGTACGGATAAAAAAGGGGTGTCTGAAACGTGTTAGACAGCCCTTATTTCGTCTCTGAAAAATCGACGAAGCCGCTTCTCGCATCCGTCGCGCCGGAAAGGAAGGCGCCGCTGCGGCCGCATTCTCCGAGGCCTCGGACTGCGCACGCAGCGGAACGGCCGTTCGGTTGCCGGAAGAGGGGCGGGCGGCTGTATCGCGATATTTCGAATAACAGCCGTCCTATAACGCCTAAAATAGTTGGGTATCAGCAGAAAAAAAATACGATCAGACCGGAAAAGCAGTCGGCGAGTTTGGCCGAGAATAAAAAAACGACTAAATTCGTGTATGAGAAATATACGGCAGAAAGCCAGAAAAGCTATCAGTCGCAGCTGCTTGCCGAATCGGAAAGCCGGCGCAGTGCACTCTATTCGTCAACACCCTCTGAATAAGCACGGGCATTTTCGACATTGATCTTAAAGGAGGCGGAACGCTCCCGCCCCTCCGGTCGAACCGGGAAACGAGAAACGGAACCGGAGAATCGATGAATTGAGGAAACTAAATAAATGACACGAAAATGAAAAAGGCTATTTTCTCACTATTATGCGGTATGTCGTTCGGTATCGCTGCCGCCGTTCACGCACAAGGTTTGCATGCGACGATGTTCGTCAAAGTAGTCGATGCCGAGCCGCAGGATTCGTTGGGCGCTTTCTTTTATCCGTACAAACTGAAAGTCATACAGGATTTCGACATCCGGCCCCTTTCCTGCGATACGCTGTCTCTGAAACTGGAGAATTTCAGTTTTTTCCAGACGCTCCGAGCCGAGGGAGACCCCGATTTCGCCCTGATTCCCGATATGAACGTATGCTCGCGGAACGGGCAGGCTCCGTATCACGATACGGATTACACGTTCGACGGCGCGAATCTGTCCATCCCCGTTCCTGCGGATGCGGCGACCCACATAAGGATCGAGTACGGCTATTACAGCGACCTATGCTTCCGGACACACATCGTTCCCATGGGTTGCGGCCTGCTGCAATACGATTTCGGGTGGAATTCTTGGTATTTCAAGGGCGACGACGGACACGTCGAATTCGATAAGGTCGCATTCGACATTCCGGACACGGTCTGCTTCTTCATCAACGGTGAGTCGATCGCCGAAGCTGACGGAACGGTTTCGCTGGATCTGGCGCAGCACCGGTACGACGACATCTCTTTTCACATCGCCGACAAGAAATGGTATGATCCGCATCCGGTCCGCATCGGCGACATCCGGTGCGATCTGCTGCTGTCCAAACGCGACACATCGGAAGTCGAGAACGAAATACCCGTGCCGCTGGCACAGCTGCCGGACAGCCTGATCGCAGACCGGAAGGAGCGTATCGGCCGCATAATCCGTTCGCTGCACGGCCTGTTCCCCGAATCGAAAGCCGAAGAGTTTACGATTCTGGAAGACGATCTGAGAACCGAGGATGAAAAATACGCATACGGCCGGGCCGTTCACATGTCCGACCGGGAGCATGCGGTCTTTATCGACCGGTCTTATTGGCTCGATCCCTCGCTGACACATGAACTGGTACATTGTTTCCTGAACTACAATTACGACCGGATCGACGCGCGTTATTTCTTCGACGAGTCCCTGATCGAATATTTCGCCAATTACGTCTATTATCCCGACCCGAACGAGCGCGACGAGGCTTTTGCCGCAAAGCTCGAATATTTCGAGAATTTACCCGGAGACAAGGATATTTCCATCTTCGACATTTCACGCAATTATGTGGATACCCGCTCCGGCGACGGTACACATGGAATCGTTTACCATAAGGTTCCGGCCCGGATTCATGAGTTCGCCCAAAAAATCGGGACGGAGAGATTCCACGAGGCGGTCCGCAAGTTCAATCTTCGGCTCGAACAGGGAGACGCCCCCGATTTCGAGGATTTCGGCAGGATTCTGAGGGATTCGGGGGTTTCGGAGGAGGATTGGCTGCAATTCGTCCGTTCGATATAACCACCCTTATGGGGCGCAGGGAGCGCCCGTGAAGAACGGCGGCTAACATGCAGCACTGAAATCATATTGCATAATACACACGCTTTATCCGATTCTCTGGAAAGCCGGAATATACAGAGAGTCATTCGCAGCCGGAACCGGCACGTATGCCGGACGAGTGCGTGCCGCCGGATTGCCGGCATTGCAAAAACGAAGTCGAGTGTGCACCGGTCAAGCGACCAAACGGAAAAACTTCTTTCTCGGTCTCTTTTATCACTCTCGTCAAGCTCTATAAGACGGGCCGCAGCCTGTGGAGCACGTTCACGAAGAGCCGCGCTCCGCCGCGGGAGGCTGCCGCCCATCGGCTTCGAAGAGCCGGAACCGCCCGACCGTCTCGCCGAGCTGGCGCCCCCCCTGAAGACGGCCCGGACAGCTCAGCCGACGATCGGGAAACACACCGCAAACCCGAATCACACCGACATCCCGAAAAGGGGCTCTCTGAATAGTTTTTCGCCCCGGCGAGAACGGCACTTCCGGGTAAACACCCGATCGGCAGTACGAGAAAAAGGGCTGTCCGATACGTCTCGGACAGCCCTTCATGATACGAGGCGGTGCAGACCGCACCCGCGGCTTACGAACCGAAATTGTCGTAGAGGATATTTTCGGGCGGTACGCCGAGACTGTCGAGCATCTTCACCACCGAAGCGATCATCATCGGAGGTCCGCACATGAGATAGATGCAGTCCTCGGGAGCCTGATGGTTCTTCAGATAGTTCTCGTACAGCACGTTATGCACAAAGCCCGGCGTGTACTCCACGCCTGCCGCATCCGCCTCGGGATCGGGACGGTCGAGCGCCAGATTGAACTTGAAGTTGGGGAAATCCTTCTCGATCTGGTGGAACTCGTCCAGATAGGGCGCCTCCTTCATCGCACGCGCACCGTACCAGAACGAGACGGGACGCCGTGTCTTCTCGGTCTTGAACAGGTGCATGATGTGGCTGCGCATCGGCGCCATACCCGCACCGCCGCCGATGAAGATGAGCTCCTGCGTATCGGGCAGGTTGTCGGGCAGGAAAAACTCGCCGTAGGGGCCCGAGATCGTAACCTTGTCGCCCGGTTTGCGCGAGAAGATGTACGACGAGCAGATACCCGGATTCACCTTCATGAAACTGCCCGCGGCACGGTCGAACGGCGGCGTGGCGATACGGATGTTGAGCATGATGATGTTGCCCTCGGCCGGATGGTTGGCCATCGAATAGGCGCGGAACGTCGGCTCGGGGTTGGTCGTCGTGAGGTTCCACATCTTCATCTTGTCCCAATCGGCACGGAACTGCGGGTCGATGTCCATGTCGGAGAATTTGATCTCCTTGTATTTCGGGATGTCGATCTGGATGTAGCCGCCGCTGCGGAAATTGAGGTTCTCGCCCTCGGGCAGCTTCACCACGAACTCCTTGAGGAAAGTCGAGATGTTACGGTTCGAAACCACCGTACACTCCCACTTCTTCACGCCCAGAACGGCTTCCGGTACGCGGATCTTGAGGTCGTTCTTCACCTTCACCTGACAGCCCAGACGCCAGTGGTCCTTGGCCATCTTGCGCGTGATGAAGCCCGTCTCGGTAGGCAGGATGTCGCCGCCGCCCTCAAGCACTTGGCATTTGCACATGCCGCACGAGCCGCCGCCGCCGCACGCCGACGGCAGGAAGACCCTGTTGTTGGCAAGCGTCGAGAGCAGCGTCGAACCGCTCTCGGTCCGGAGCACCTTTTCACCGTCGTTGATGTCGATCGTAACATCGCCCGACGAGGTCAGTTTAGCCTTTGCAAAGAGAAGCAGCCCCACCAGCAGGAGGGTTACCGCCAGAAAGGCAACGATCGCTGTTAGAATAATTGTCAAATCCATTTTCGGTAATCTCTTTATTGAAGGTTAGAACTGGATACCCGAGAAGATCATGAACGCGATACCCATGAGACCCGTGATGATGAAGGCGATGCCGGGGCCCTTGAGTGCGGGCGGTATGTGCGAATAGGTCGTCTTCTCGCGGATGGCGGCCATCATGACGATCGCCAGCGCCCAGCCCAGACCCGAACCCAGACCGTAGACGATCGACTGCCAGCACGAGGTGAGCTCCAGCGCATCGACCTTCTGCTGCATGAAGAGCGAGCCGCCCATGATGGCGCAGTTCACGGCGATCAGAGGCAGGAAGATGCCGAGCTGATTGTAGAGCGTCGGCGAGAACTTCTCGACGGCCATCTCCACGAGTTGCACGAAGGCGGCGATGGTGGCGATGAAGACGATGAACGAGAGGAAGTCGAGGTTCACGTCGGGCAGACCGGCCCACGAGAGCGCCCCCGCCTTGAGGACATACTCGTAGAGGAGGTAGTTCAGAGGCACGGTCATCACCATGACGAACGTAACGGCGGCACCCAGACCGAGCGCGGTCTTCACGCTCTTCGACACGGCGATGTAGGAGCACATGCCGAAGAAGAAGGCGAAAACCATGTTGTCGATGAAAATCGACCGGATAAAGATATTCAATGATTCCATACGCTATATACCTCCTATTTTTCCTGTAAATCCTTGTTGCGCGAACGATGCACCCAGATGATGCAGCCCACGATGATGAGCGCCATCGGCGGGAAGAGCATCAGACCGCAGTTGGAATAGAAACCGCCGTTGGCGATGTACCAGCTCTCGGGGATGATCCGGAACCCGTAGAGGGTTCCCGAACCGAGCAGTTCGCGGAAGAAGGCCACGATCACCAGAATCAGGCCGTAGCCCAGACCGTTGCCGATACCGTCGAGGAACGAGGGCCACGGTTTGTTGCCCAGCGCGAAGGCCTCGACGCGGCCCATGACGATGCAGTTGGTGATGATCAGACCGACGTAGACCGACAGCTGCTTCGACACATCGTAGACGAACGCCTTGAGCACCTGATCGACGAGGATCACCAGTGCGGCGATCACCACGAGCTGCACGATGATGCGGATGCGCGACGGCACGCCGTTGCGCAGAAGCGACATCACGAGGTTCGAGAAACCCGTAACGACCGTAACCGACAGTGCCATGACGATCGCGGGCTTGAGCTGCACGGTAACGGCCAGCGCCGAGCAGATACCGAGGATCTGCACGATGACGGGATTGTTCGCCGAAAAGGGCCCCGTCAGGTATTTCATGTTCTTAGCCGAAAACATTGGCTCTTTTTCCTGCTTACTCATTGTTCGCTACATTTTCTTCGTTAGACACTTCATTCGCAGCCGGAGCGGCGGCTTCGTTCCCGGCGGCCGCACGGCGCGCTTCGAGGAACGGCAGGTAGTTCGAAAGGCTGTTGTAGAGCATGTTCGTTACGCCGTCCGAAGTCTTCGTTCCGCCCGATACGGCATCCACCTCGTGTTCGATGTTCGCCTCCGTCGCACCGCCCTTGCGGAGTTTCACCGACACGAACTCGTCGCCGGCGAAGATCTTCTTGCCGATGAAATGCGCCTGATACTGCGGCGTGGCGATCTCGGCGCCCAGACCCGGGGTCTCGCCCTTGTGGGCCATAACGATACCGGCTACGGTATTCATGTCGCTTGCGAGCGCCACGTAGCCCCAGATCGGGCCCCAGAGTCCGGAGCCCGTAACGGGGATCACGACACGGCCGTCGCCGGCTTCGAAGACGGGATATTTCCCGTCTTCGAAAGCGCCTCCGAGATCCTTGAGCAGTTCGAACACATCCTCGCCCTCGATCGGCCGGCCCTCGGCGTCGAGCACCGCATCCTCGATGAACGAATCGTAGTCCACGCCCTTCCGGTCGATATACTCCGCAGCCGAGAGCCCTTCGGCCGCAGCGTCGGCCGCGAAGAGCGATTGCAGGATCGACTGCTTCTTTTCGTTCAGCTCGTTGGCGTACTGACGCTTCTGAAGCGAAAGCGACGCCACGGCCAGCAGCACGGCCACGAGCACCACCATCACGGTCGAGTACATTATAATATAGGGATTGCCGTTCCTGTCGCTGAACAGCCCCTTCTTCTTCACCTGCGCGAACTCCGAGGCGGGAGCCTTGCACACGGGGCAGGTTTCGGGTGCGGCATCGCCCTCGTGGACGTAGCCGCAGACGTTGCATACAAATTTTTTCGTTGCCATATCTACTCCCCTATTTTGCTAATTTGACACGTTTCTTGCGGCGCGAGATGTTGGCTTCGACCACGTAGTAGTCCACCAGCGGCGCCAGCGCATTCATGAAGAGGATCGACAGCATCATGCCCTCGGGATATGCGGGGTTCACCACGCGGATCAGCACGGCCAGAGCGCCCGTGAGGAAACCGACGATGTACTTGCCCTTGTCGGTCTGAGCCGACGTTACGGGATCCGTGGCCATGAAGACCGCGCCGAACGCGAAGCCGCCGACGATCAGGTGGTACCATGCGGGATAGGTCGTCAGGCCGATCGCCTCGAACAGATAGCCCATCGCCAGACCGCCCGCGAAGACCGACACCATCGTCCGCCACGAAGCCACGCCCGTGAACAGGAGAATCGCCGCACCGATCAGTATGGCGAGCGTCGAAGTTTCGCCGATGCTGCCCGGGATGAAGCCCAGAAATGCGTCGAGCGCCGAATAGCTCATCGTACCCGTGGTGCCGAGCTGTTCGAGCGCCGTGGCGCCCGAGAATCCGTCGACGACGCCCGTACCGTCGGTCAGCCCGGCGATCCAGACCGTCTCGCCCGACATCATCGGGGTATAGGCGAAGAAGGCGAACGCACGCGCCACGAGCGCGGGGTTGAAGACGTTCATGCCCGTACCGCCGAAAACCTCCTTGCCGAATACGACGGCGAAGGCGGTCGCAAGGGCCACCATCCACAGCGGAATATCCACCGGCATGATCATCGGGATCAGCAGACCCGACACCAGAAAGCCCTCGTTGACCTCATGGCCGCGCATCTGCGCGAAAGCGAATTCGATACCGAGGCCCACCGCATAGGAGACCACGATGATCGGCAGCACCTTGAGGAAGCCGAACCAGAGCGAAGCCCAGAATTCGGGCGACACGCCCTGCGAGAGGAAGTGCTGGTAGCCCGTATTGTAGAATCCGAACAGCAGCGCCGGCAGCAGCGCCACGACCACCACGATCATCGTACGCTTCATGTCGTTGGCGTCGCGGATGTGCGCGCCGCGGGTCGTCGTCGTGTTCGGAACGAAAAGGAACGTCTCGAACGCATCGAACGTCGATTCGAGGAAGCCCAGCTTGCCCCCTTTGGAGAAGGCGGGCTTGATCTTGTCCATAAATTTACGCAGTCCCATCGTTATGCCTCCCTGATCATTAAGTTAATACCGTCGCGGATGATCTGCTGGATCCCGATCTTCGAGGGATCGACGAACTCGCAGAGCGCGAAATCCTCTTCCGTTACTTCGTAGATGCCGAGGTTCTCCATCTTCTCGATGTCGCCCGCCAGACACGCCTTCAGCAGATACATCGGGTAGATGTCCATCGGCAGATACCGCTCGTAGAGCCCCGTTACCACGAAGGGACGTTCGCCGCCGTTCATGTTGGTATCCAGATTGTACTTCTTGCGCGGGCAGAGCCACGAGAAATAGGCGCGCGACACGGAGAACTTGCCGAGGCGGGGCATCGCCCATCCCAGAAACTCGTATTTGTCGCCCTCGGGGATCACCGTAAGCTGGTTGGCATAGAATGAAATATGTCCGTCCGCCGCAGTCTTCACGCCCGTCAGCACGTTGCCCGAGATGATGCGCACGCGGTCGCCCTCCTTCTGCGGCTTGACGTTGCGGCCCAGAATCGAGGCCACGGATGCGCCGGACACGATGCGGCAGTAGCGCGGCTCGGCGATCTCCGATCCGGCCACGGCGACGGTTTTGGTCATGTCGACGCGGCCTTCGCGGAACAGGCGGCCGATGATGGCCAAATCCTGTATGTTGACCGTCCAGACCACCTCGCCTTTATTGATAGGCGCGATGTGGTGGATCTGCACGCCTACATTACCCACGGGGTGTTTGCCGGCAAACCGGTGCAACTCGACGCCGGCGAGCTGCGTCATCGCGCCCTCGGAGCCTGCGCGCACCGAGAGATGCACCTTGCCCTCGGTAAGGCGCTGCATCGCTTCGATGCCCTTTTGCAGATCGGCCATGCGGTCGGCCAGCACGTAGTTGTAGTCGGGGGCCAGCGGCGCCGAATCGAAGGCCGAGACGAAGACGGCCCGCGGCGTGTCGTTCGGATCGGCGATGATGCCGTAGGGCCGCTGCACGATCATCGGCCACAGGCCCGACCGGAGCAGCCGCTCCACAATCTCCTCCCGGGAAGCCTTCCGCACATCGAGTTCGGGGAACTCCTCGTATTGCTGGTCGGCATCGGGCGCAACGGTTACGGAGAGCACCTTGCGTTTCTCTCCGCGGTTGACGGCCGCCACCGTACCGCTGACGGGCGAAGTGAACAGAACGCGCTCGTTGTACTTGTTGAAGAACAACGGCGTGCCCGCCTTCACGCGATCACCGGTCTTAACCAACAATTTGGGAACGACGCCCTCGAAGTCGAGCGGCGACACGGCGTACTCCGCAGACTCCGGCGCATCGGCCGTCGTCTCGCAGGCACGTCCCACGAGATTGATGTCGAGACCCTTGCGTAATGTAATGATTTTCGACATGTTACAAATTGTTTGATTAGATGATTTATGTGTTTGGTTCGGTAGTTTTCAACTGTTAGTGCACTAACACACTCGAAATCGCGTGCGAATGTACGAATTTTTTCGAACAATCAGAAGACGAAAACGATTTATTTACGCCGAAAATTCCTATTTTTGCGAATCGTGAGCGCACCTTTGGTAAACATACACACCCACCGCCCCGCGGGCACGGGCATCGAACTGCGCACGGCGGGCATCCATCCGTGGGAGGCTGCGGGCCGCAGCGCATCGGAGCTGCTGCCGCTGGCGCCGGACGTGCAGGCCGTCGGCGAGACGGGGCTCGACTTCGTGCGCGGAGCGGAGCGGAGCGAACAGCTGCGCCTGCTGCGCGAACAGCTGACGCTGGCCGAGGAGCTGGGGCTGCCCGTGGTGCTGCACTGCGTGCGGGCATTCGACCCGCTGATGACTGAGCTGCGCGGCCGCCGCTTGCGAGCCGTCCTTTTCCACGGCTTCATCGGCTCGCCACAGGAGGCCCGGCGGGCCGTGGAACGGGGTTGCTACCTCTCGTTCGGCGAGCGGACGTTCCGTTCGCCGAAGACGCTCGAAGCGCTGCGCCGCACGCCGCTCGACCGCATCTTCTGCGAGACGGACGAGAGCGACACGCCCATCGGCGAGATCTACCGCCGCACGGCCGAAGCGAAAGGCATCGACGCAGAGACGCTGGCCGAGGCCATTTGGGACAACTACCGACTGATCTTCGAACGTCATGACCGATAGCTGGCTGGAACGCACCGAGCTGCTGCTCGGCGCCGAGAAACTCGGCATCCTGCGCAGGGCGCACGTGCTCGTCGTGGGGCTGGGCGGCGTGGGAGCCTACGCCGCCGAGATGATCGCCCGTGCGGGCGTGGGGCGCATGACCGTGGCCGACGCCGACACGGTGAGCCTCTCGAACATCAACCGTCAGCTCGTGGCGCTGCACTCGACCGTGGGCCGTCCGAAAGCCGAAGTGCTCGCGGAACGTCTGCGGGACATATCGCCCGGCATCGGGCTGACCGTGGTGAACAAATACATCCGGGACGACGAAACCGACCGCCTGCTGGACTCGGCCCGTTTCGACTACGTGGTGGACGCCATCGACACCCTTTCGCCCAAGCTGGCCCTGATCGCCGGCGCGCTCGGGCGGAACATGCCGCTGGTCAGCTCGATGGGCGCCGGCGCCAAAACCGATCCCGTGCGGCTCGAAATCGCCGACATCTCGAAGACCCACCACTGCCCGCTGGCCCACATGCTCCGCAAACGGCTGCACAAGCTGGGCATACGGAGCGGTTTCCGGGCCGTATTCTCGTCCGAGCCGATCCGCGAAGGGGCGATGATCGCGTGCGACGAGCCCAACAAGAAATCGAACGTCGGGACGATCTCGTACCTCCCCGCTCTGTTCGGCATCGGCTGCGCCTCGGTCGTCGTGCGCGGTCTGCTGCACGAACTCGACCCCGCTCCGGCAATGAACCCCAAATAAATCGCATAAAGCTATGAACAATCTACCGAACATCGTCTTTCTGGACGAATACTCGCTCGGCGGCGCCGACCTCGGCGCCATCCGCGCGCTGGGCAACTACACGGGCCACGCCACGACCGAACGCGACGAGATCGCCGCACACTGCGCCGGCGCCGAAATCGTAATCACGAACAAAGTGCCCCTCAAACGCGAAACGCTCCGAGCGCTGCCCGATCTCAAGCTCGTCTGCATCGCCGCCACGGGCATGAACCACGTGGACCTCGAAGCGGCCGCCGAGTTGGGCATCGCCGTCCGGAACGCCGCGGGCTACTCGACCCACTCGGTCGCCGAGACCACCATCGGCGGCGCCATCGCGCTCCGCCGCCAGATCCTCTACTACGACCATTACGTCAAAACCCGATACGCCGACTCGCCGCTGCAATATCACTTCGGCCGCCCGACGCATCAGCTCCACGGCTCGCACTGGGGCATCGTAGGGCTGGGCGAAATCGGCCGCGAGGTGGCCCGGATCGCCACGGCGCTGGGCTGCGAGGTGCGCTACGCCTCCACGTCGGGCGTCGTGCGCGAGGAACCCTACCCCGCCATGACCCTGTGCGAACTGCTGGCATGGGCCGACGTGGTGTCGATACACTGTCCTCTCAACGACCGCACGCGCAACCTCGTCGACGCTCCGGAGCTGGCCATCATGAAGTCCTCGGCCCTGCTTATCAACGTCGCGCGCGGCGGCATCGTCAACGAAGCGGCACTGGCCGAAGCCCTCGACCGCGGCACTCTGGCCGGCGCGGCGCTCGACGTCTTCTCGCGCGAGCCGATCGGGGCCGACAATCCCCTGCTGCGCGTCAAGGACCCCTACAAACTGCTGCTCTCGCCCCACAACGCATGGTCGCCCCAAGAGGCGGTGAAGGTGCTCGTGGAGCGGATCGCCGACAACATCGCAGAGTATCTCGCCCATGGCAACTGATCCGCCGGCAGCATCCGCCGAGGAGAGCCCCGACCGCCGGCAAGCGGTGTACGACTTCCTCGACCGCCACGGCATCCGTTACACGCACTACGAGCACCCCGCGGCGCCGACCATCGAGATCGCCCGCCGCTACTGGCGCGACGACGGATCGAAGCACTGCAAGAACCTCTTCTTCCGCAACCACAAGGGCGACCGCCACTACCTCGTCTCGTTCGACTGCGAGCGGAGCCTCCCTATCCGCGCCCTCGAACAGCGGCTCGGACAGGGCAAGCTGACTTTCGCTTCGGAACAGCGCATGGAGCGGCTGCTCGGCCTGCGGCCCGGATCGGTCTCGCCCTTCGGGCTCATCAACGACACGGACCGCGGCGTACACCTCTTTCTCGACCGGACACTGGAGCGCTGCGACGCCTACTCGTTCCACCCCAACGACAACCGTGCGACGGTAGTGATCCGGCGCGAAGAGTTCATGCGCTACCTCGCGGCCGTAGGGTGCAGCTACGAACTGCTCGACCTGTATTAGACGGCTCCGCCGCCGCGAAGTCCACAGACGCGCCGCCCGAATCGTTTCGCATGAAGCGATTCGGGCGGCACGATTCTCTCCACCCTCCGCCGAATGCGGGAAACGACCGGAAGACGGATGGACAGAACCCGGAAACAGGTACAACGAGCCGGAAAAATGCGTATCTTTGTTTCAAACTATCAAAATATACCGACCTATGAAAAAACTCACCTTTACCCTGCTTTTTCTGCTGGGCGCGATCGGCACCCTTTCGGCCCAATCGACCGTCAAAAGCGACATCTTCGCCTTTCTCGGAGTCGAAGGCTACGTACCGAGCTACGACCAAGACGGCGACATCTCCGTCAAGATACAGGGGATCAGCTATTACGTCATCGTGCAGGATCTCTCCAGCGAGAACTCGTCCTACGTCGAAATGAAGGCCAGCTTCAGTACGGACACCCCTCTCGCGAAGCTCTTGGCGATCTCGAACGACTTCAATCGGAACAAATACCTCTGCAAATGCTCGGCCTACTCGGACGACGAACAGAACATCTTCACCGTCTCCATGGAGTTCATTTCCGACAACAGCGCGAACACGCTCTTCCAGATGCGCCATGCGCTCCGACTCCTTCCGGGCTGGATCGACGAATTCACGGCCCGGCTCGACTGACCGCGTACGACGGCCGCATCCCGGGACCGGTCCGACCGTATCGCGTTTCGGCCCGGGAATACCGCTCCGCCGTCGCCGCGCGCGCAAAGAACGGCTGGACACGGCCCGCGGATTCCGCGGAAACGAAGGGCGGATGCGTCCGTGCGGGCATATTCGCAAACGCGAAGCTCCCGGGGCGGAGAGGCTGTCCGTCAAGATTTTCGACTTCCGGCGGATCGCATATTCGTAAAAAGTTCGAATGGAAAAGAGGCTGTCTGCGACTTGTCGGACAGCCTCTTTCGCACTTGCCGGATACTGCGAAGCCCGCGCCAACGGCAGAACGTATCTTCGGCATAGAGAGCGGCATACGGCCCGACGCCCGGGGCCTCGGGAGAACCGACACCGGAAGGTATACCGGCCGAAGGCATTCAGCACGATACGTGAGACGGTGCACGGGACGCGGGCGAACGAACGGCGGCAAGGCATACCGGACGGAGGAATTCGGGCCGAAACGCAATACGGCGTGCGGCCCGACGCCCGGGGCCTCAGGAGAACCGACACCGGAAGGCATACCGGCCGAAGGCATTCAGCACGATATGTGAGACGGTGCACGGGACACGGGCGAACGAACTGCGGCAAGGCATACCGGACGGAGGAATTCGGACCGAAACGCAATACGGCGTGCGGCCCGGCATCCGGGGGTTCGGGAGACCTGACGGCGCAAGATGCCCGTCGTTGTCGATAAACCTCGGATACCGGGGAGGGGAGCGTGAAAGACGGGCAAACTCAAAACAAGAGGTTGTCCGACAAGTCCGATTCTTACGATTCACCCCCGTCAGAACAATCTCTGACAGGGGTGATTTTCATTATTGGAGACTTGTCGGACGACCTCTTCCGATTCGCACGGCTTTCGGGTCGGGCAGCTCCGCCGCCGGACGGAACAGTCCGTTCGGACAATCCCTCCTGCCGTCTCTCCCGAACGATTCGGCTACTTCATCTCCACGAGCGGCCGGCCCGTCATCTCCGAAGGCTGCGGAAGCCCCATCAGTTTCAGCACCGTGGGCGCCACATCGGCCAGAATGCCGTTGCGGACGCTCCGCACGCGATCCGAGACCACGACGATGGGCACCGGATTGAGCGAATGCGCCGTATTGGGCGTACCGTCCGGATTGAGCGCATTGTCGGCATTGCCGTGGTCGGCGATCATCACCACCTCGTAGCCGTTGCGTTTCGCCGCCTCGACCACCTCGGCCACGCATGCGTCCACGGCCTTCACGGCCTGCCGGATCGCTTCGTACACGCCCGTATGGCCCACCATGTCGCCGTTGGCGAAGTTCAGACAGATGAAATCGAACTTCCGACCGCCGAGCGCTTCGACGAGCTTGTCCTTCACCTCATAGGCGCTCATCTCGGGCTGCAAGTCGTAGGTAGCCACCTTGGGCGACGGCACGAGGATACGCTCCTCGCCCGCGAATTTCTCCTCGCGCCCGCCGTTGAGGAAGAACGTTACGTGGGCATATTTCTCGGTCTCGGCGATGCGGAGCTGCGAAAGCCCCTGTTTCGAGACCCACTCGCCGATGGTATCGGGCACGTTCTCCTTGTCGAAGAGGATGTGCAGCCCCGTGAACGTCGCATCGTAGGGGGTCATGCAGCAGTAGTAGAGCGGCAGCGTGTGCATCCCCTCGGCAGGCATGTCCTTCTGCGTGAGCGCGATCGTCAGCTCCTTCGCACGGTCGTTGCGGTAGTTGAAAAAGATCACCACGTCGTTCGGACGGATCTGCCCGACGGGCCGTCCGTTCTCGTCGATGCGCACATAGGGTTTGATGAACTCGTCCGTTACCCCTTCGTCGTAGGATTTCTGGACCGCTTCGGCCATGTCCGACGAATGCTCGCCGATGCCGCCGACCAGTGCGTCGTAGGCGATCTTCACGCGCTCCCAGCGCTTGTCGCGGTCCATGGCGTAGTAGCGGCCCACGACCGTGGCGATCCGGCCGGTCGTCGCCGCCAGATGCTTCTCCAGCCGCTCGATGAACCCCTTGCCGCTGCGGGGGTCGGTGTCGCGGCCGTCCATGAAGCAGTGGACGAAGGTGTTTTCGATCCCGTATCCGGCTGCGATGTCGCACAGCGTGAAGAGGTGGTCGAGCGACGAATGCACGCCACCGTCCGACACGAGCCCCATGAAATGCACGTTCACGCCCCGCTGCTTCGCATACTCGAACGCACCGACGATCTCGGGGTTCCGACGGATCGAACCGTCCTTCGCCGCGCGGTTGATCTTCACGAGGTCCTGATAGACCACGCGGCCCGCGCCGATATTGAGGTGCCCCACCTCCGAGTTGCCCATCTGGCCCTCGGGCAGGCCGACGTTCTCGCCGTCGGTGCGCAGTTCGGCATGGGGGTAACGGGCCGTCATGGCCTCGATATAGGCGGGATGCGTCGTATAGATCGCATCCGAACGATCGTGGCGGCCGTCTCCCCAGCCGTCGAGAATCATCAGCAATACTTTGTTTGCACTCATAACCTTAACTATTTTTCAGCTTTATATCATTCTGCACCGTCGTCGCACAGTCCGGCCGGCCGTCATGCGCGCCGCCTGCGGCTCCGGTTGGCGGCTCCTCCCCGCTCTCCGCCGGCAGTCGACGGCACAGGGGTCGGTCTACGCCGGGTCGCAACTGCTGCAACGGCATCTTCGCGAAGCCCGATGCGGAGCCCGACGCAGCCGGGCTCCGCCCAGACGGAAAACGGCCGAAAGAAATCCGACACGTTCCGCTCCCGACGGGAGCTTAGCGCCGCTTTGCAGCAAAACCGGCGCTGCCGGCCGAAGGACAGGAACATAATTCCGATTCGAACCCTTCGCGCCGCGGCGGTCTCCGGGCGGCCTCCCCCGATCGCCCCCTGCCGGCCGAAAACCGCATGTTTTATTTCAACTTCTCCATAATCAGGTCCACCGCCCTGTCGATCGCGGCCTGCAAACCGTCGGCGTTCTTGCCGCCTGCCGTGGCGAAGAATGCCTGTCCGCCGCCGCCGCCCTGCATGAGCTTCGCCGCCTCGCGGACCACGGCGCCGGCATCGGCGCCGCGCGCCACGATCTCGTCGCCCAGCATGATCGTGAGCGAAGGTTTGCCTCCGTGGTTCGACCCCTGCACGAAGACGAGCTTCGGCGCACGCGCGCGCAGGTTGTAGGCGAGGTCCCGAATGAAATCGGGCCTGCGGTCGGTCTGCGCGGCGAGCAGCTGCACGCCATTACGCTCGGGCGTCGAAGCGATGATCTTCTCGGCCCACTCCGCGACCTGTTCCCTGCGCATGGCTTCCACCTCCTTCGAAAGAGCCTCGTTGCTCTCGATCATCTTCTTCACGGCCTGCACGACCTGCGGATTATTGAGGTATTCGCCCACGTTGTGCAGCGTATCTTCGGCGGCATAGACGACCCGTTCGGCCTGAGCGCCCGTAACGGCTTCGATACGGCGCACGCCCGCCGAAACGGCGCTTTCGTTCAGAATCTTGAAAAATCCGATGGTGCCCGTGGCGCTCGTGTGCGTACCGCCGCACAGTTCGACCGACGTGCCGAAGCGCACCATGCGCACCCTGTCGCCGTACTTCTCGCCGAAGAGCATCATCGCGCCGCACCGCTCGGCCTCCTCCTTCGTCGCCTCGCGGTTCTCGACGAGCGGATAGTCGGCCCGCACGGCGCGGTTCACGAGCATCTCCACTTCGCGCAGCTCCTCGGGCGTAACTTTCCGGAAATGCGAGAAGTCGAAGCGCAGCGCCTCGGGCGTTACGAGCGAACCTTTCTGTTCGACGTGCTTGCCGAGCACCTTGCGCAGCGCCTCGTGCATCAGGTGGGTCGCCGTGTGGTTGTTGGCCGCAGCCTGCCGTTTCTCGGGATCGACCACCGCCGTGAACTCCGCTCCGGGATTCTCGGGCAGACGCTCGGCGATATGGACGATCAGTCCGTTCTCCTTCTCGGTCGCCACGATGGAAATCCGCTCGTCGGCGTTCTCTATATAGCCGATGTCGCCGATCTGACCGCCCGAATTGCCGTAGAACGGCGTGCGGTCGAAGACCAGCTGGTACGTCGTTTTGTTTTTCGAAGTAACGCGGCGGTAGCGCGCGATGCGCACCCGCTCGGTCAGCGTATCGTACCCCGTGAAAAGGCTTTCGCGGATCGGAACGAGCTCCGCCCAGTCGTCGGTATCGACCGCGGCGGCGTGGCGCGAGCGCTCCTTCTGCGCCTGCAACTCCTTCTCGAACGCCGCGAGGTCAACCTCGACGCCCTGCTCGCGGGCGATGAGCTCCGTGAGATCGATCGGAAATCCGAACGTATCGTACAGCTCGAAGGCATCCCTGCCCGAGATGAGCCGGCCGCCCTCGCGGCGCGTGCGCTCGACGACGCCGTCGAGCAGGTTGATGCCCGTGGCCAGCGTCCGCAGAAACGACGCCTCCTCCTCCTCGATCACACGTTCGATGAGCGTCTGCTGCGCCCTGAGTTCGGGGAACTGTCCGCCCATCTGCTCCACGAGCCCCGGGACGAGTTTGCAGATGAAGGGCTCGTTGAAACCGAGGTAGGTGTAGCCGTAGCGCACGGCACGGCGCAGGATGCGGCGGATCACGTAGCCCGCCTTGACGTTCGACGGCAACTGGCCGTCGGCGATCGAAAAGGCGATGGCCCGCAGGTGATCGGCGACCACGCGCATGGCTACGTCGGCCTTCCCGTCCTCGCCGTAGCGCTTGCCCGACATGGCGGCGATGCGCCCGATCGTGGGCTGAAAGACGTCGGTGTCGTAATTGGACTTCTTGCCTTGCAGGATCATGCAGAGACGTTCGAAGCCCATGCCCGTGTCGACGTTGCGCGCAGGCAGCGGTTCGAGCGAGCCGTTGGCCTTGCGGTTGAACTGCATGAAGACCAGATTCCAGATCTCGATCACGTGCGGATGGCCGGCATTGACCAGCTCGCGGCCCGGCTTCGCGGCGATCTCCGCCTCGTCGCGCAGGTCGAAATGGATCTCCGAACAGGGACCGCAGGGGCCCGTCTCGCCCATCTCCCAGAAGTTGTCGTGTTTGTTGCCGCGAAGTACGTGGTCTTCGGGCAGGTATTGCCGCCAATAGCCGTAAGCCTCCTCGTCGAACGGCACGCCGTCCTCCTCGGAGCCTTCGTACACCGTGGCATACATCCGTTCGGCGGGCAGTCCGTAGACACCGTGCAGCAGCTCCCACGCCCACTGGATCGCCTCCTTCTTGAAGTAATCGCCGTAGGACCAGTTGCCGAGCATTTCGAACATGGTGTGGTGATACGTGTCGTGGCCCACCTCTTCGAGGTCGTTGTGCTTGCCCGAGACGCGCAGACACTTCTGCGTGTCGGCCGCACGGGGGTATTTGCGCGGAGCGTTGCCGAGGAAAATATCCTTGAATTGATTCATGCCCGCATTGGTGAACATCAAGGTGGGGTCGTTCTTCACCACCATCGGGGCCGAAGGCACGATCGTGTGCTGCCGGCTCTCGAAAAAGTCGAGGAAAGCCTGACGGATTTTGTTCGATTCCATGTATACTGTTTTATCTATTCCCAACGTTATCCGATACGGGTTGCAAAATTACATAATTTAAGCTAATTTTGCATCCATAGCCGGAGAAATTTCAGGGAATGACGCAAAAAGAGGGAACATTCGACGCGCTCACGCACGAAGCGCAAACGCTGACGCAGGAGGTCGTAACGGAGGTGGCGAAGGTCTCGTTCCGGCTGAAGACCTACCGCCTGCTGCGCAAGATCCTGCTGGGCTTCATCTTCGTATCGGTCGCCAACGTGCTCTTCTCCTATTTCTTCTATACGCCCAAGATGTACCGCATCATCCGTTCGAACCGCGACATGGTCCTCAAATACCGTATTTTACAGGACCGCGTCCGTGCGGCGCAGAGCAAGGTGGAGGAGATCGCCCACCGCGACGAGAACGTCTACCGCTCGCTCTTCTCGGCCGACCCGCCGGGCGGCGCAGGCTTCGACTCCTATCCCGATTCGAAATACGCCGCGCTGGCCGACGACACCTATGCGCCGCTGATGATCGGAACGTGGAAACAGCTCGACGCGCTGGCCCGCGGCATCTACCGCGAGTCGGTCTCGTTCGACGAATTGCAAGCGCTGGCCTTCAACAAGGAGCGGATGTCGGCGGCCATTCCGGCCATCTGGCCCATCGACCGCTCGAAGCTCCACAACAACCACATCGGCGCTTTCAACCCGCGGCGCCTGCACCCCATCCTGCACCGCATCGCGCCCCACAACGGCGTGGATTTCGGCTGCGACCGCGGAACGCCCGTCTATGCTACGGGCGACGCCGTGGTGGAGATCGCCGCCGCCACGGGCGAGAACGGCGGCTTCGGCCGTCAAATCCTGCTCGACCACGAATTCGGCTACAAGACCCGCTACGCCCACCTGAACAAGGTGCTGGTCAAAGTCGGCGACCGCGTGGTGCGCGGCCAGAAGATCGGCGAAGCGGGCAGCACGGGACGTTCGACGGCTCCGCACCTCCATTACGAGGTGATCCACAAGGGTACGCCCGTCAACCCGGTCAACTACTTCAACCGCAACATGACGGCCGAAGAGTACGACCGCCTGATGGAGGAGATGCGCGACACGAACTTCGAAATGTAACCGCACGATGGCAGGAAAAAAGGACTTGGAGCGGCTCCGCCGCAAACGCCGGCGCAAGCAGATCGTCGTCCGCACGACGGTGGGCGCCTTCGTCTGGACGGGCGCCGCGGTGCTCTACTACATCGCCTTCTCGCTCTTCTTCGACACGCCCGTGGAGTACAAGCTCCGCCACTCGACCGACCGTCTGCGCAGCGAATACGAAACGCTCACGGCGCGTTACGACTCCCTGCAAACGGTGCTCGCCAATGTCGTGGAACGCGACCGCAGCGTCTTCCGCACCCTCTTCGAATCCGACCCCTACGATTTCGACTCGGAGTACGAGCGCAAACGCTCGGAGCGCTACGAAGAGATGCTCGGCAAACCCTTCCGGAAGCTCCGCAGCGAGTTCCGCGACCGGCTTTCGGCGGCCGAAGGGCGTCTGGCCGCACTGAACGGCACCTACCTCACGCTGCAGGCGGCCGTCGACTCGGCGGGCGACGCCCGCAACAACATCCCCTCGATCCAGCCCGTCATCAACAAACAGCTGACGCTGCTCACGGCCTCCTACGGCATGCGCATCCACCCCTTCTACAAGACCCTCCAGCCGCATCAGGGGGTGGACTACACCCTGCCCGAAGGGTCGCGCGTCTTCGCCACGGCCGACGGCGTGGTGAAGGACGTGGCGCAGCGCAACTCGACGTCGGGCCGCACCGTGGTGATCGACCACGGCAACGGCTACGAGACGACCTACGCCCACCTGAGCAAAGTCAATGTCGTGCGCGGACAGCGCGTGCGGCGGGGCGACATCATCGCCCTCTCGGGCAACACGGGTCTCTCGCTCGCGCCGCACCTCCACTACGAGGTGCGCCACAACGGGATGCGGGTCGATCCGATCCACTACTTCTTCATGGAACTGTCGCCCGCCGACTACCAGCGCATGATCCGCATCGCGCAGTCGGGGATGCAGTCGTTCGACTGATCCGACCATGCGCAAAGACCGAAACAGAGCCTTCGCGGCAGACGAAGCGGGCGGCGGTGCGAACCGAAGCGATGCGTCCGCAGCCCGTCATGCGAAGACGACCGGCCGGATCTGCGCACCGCACGCGGAAAACACGGCTGCCGGCACCTCCCCGACCGCCGCTTCCGGCGACACGCAAGCGCCGGCCGGAAGTACGGGACACGCCCCGGCTCTTTCGGATGCGGCGAAAGGCCCGTTACGCGCAACGGGTCCGGACGATGCGTCCGGCCCCCCGGGCGAAAACGGGTTTCGGACAACGAGGGCCGGCGCTGCTCCGGATGCGGCGGTTCCGGCGGCGGCATCGGCCCCGTCGGTCGGTGCGATCCGCCGCCCGGCGGCGGAGGGGCCGCTTTTCATACTTCCCGACGGCAGCGTCTCGCACGCGATTCCGCTCGACCGGGCAGACATGCAACGGCTGCGCCTCGTGCTGCTCGACTTCGACGGTACGCTGGCCGACACGCGCGAGGCCAACTACCGCGCCTATGCCCGCACGCTGGCCGAGGCGGGCGTCAAACTGACGCGCGAAGCCTATCTGAGCACCTACTTCGGGATGCGGAGCCGCGAATTTCTGGAACGGATCGGGTTCGGCGATCCCGCTGTGCGCGAACGGCTGCGGCTGCGCAAAATCGCGCTTTACCCCTCCTGTTTCGACACGCTGCGGCTCAACCGTCCGCTGTGGGCGTTCGCGCAGGCGTTCCGCGCCGCAGGCGGACGAGTGTGGATCGTCTCGACGGGCAGCCGCGACAACATCCGGAATGCCATGCGTCATCTGGGAATCGCCGGCGGCATCGACGGCATGCTCACGGGCGAAGACGTCGCCCGCAGCAAACCCGCGCCCGACTCCTTTCTGCGGGCTATGACCGCCGAAGGGGCCGCACCGCACGAGACGCTGATTTTCGAAGACTCGGCCGTGGGGCTCGAAGCCGCCCGCAGAAGCGGTGCGCCCTGCATCGCCGTGAAATTCTGAGGCCCTCAGGCCGCCTGTCCCCTCCCGAAAATACGGCGTCTACGTCCGAAAGTCCCGCCCGGGCAGCGGCTCTCCGGGCTCTCGTTCCGGCCCGCCAACCGCATGCACGGCAGCCGAACACCGGCGACGCAAGCGGAAGAGATTCGCTCCGGAAACGACAGCCGGACGCAGCGTCCCGTGCGGTCAGGCATTCTGCGCACGCACCGCAACGTCCCGCCTCCCCGGTCCGCATCCCTTCGTCCCGTTTCGACAAGCGCCATGCACGGCAATCGAATACGATAAGCCGCCCGTCCCCGCACAAGCGCGACAAGACGCAGGCATTCGTCAGCGTGCATTCATGCGAAGATCGGGAAAAAGCCGTGTCGGAATACGGGCACAAGAGCCCTTTACCCGAACAGCGTGCAGCACGGCGGACAAAGCACGCAGGGCTCGCAGCCGAACCGCGGCCGGATATGTACGGAGCTGCGCTCCGCGCCTCGAAACTGCGCCGTTTTCAGCCGAACCGACGCAACGGACCGCCCGTTCCGCGAACCGCTGCCGCAAACAGACGGATCTTCCCGAAAAACCGCAACTCCCGGATCGCAACCGTTATACACGAAGCACCCGGTCATACCCCGGCCTGTTTCCGCCCGACCGCAGGCCCCGGATCGGCAAAAGGAACGACCGGGCCGAGGCCGGGAGCACGAAACGGGCGGCAAAGAGCGAGGAGAGACCAAGCGGAAAAACAAGGCAGAGAGCACCCGGCCGAGGGAACAGAGCAAGAAAGAACAAAGCATAAAGACGAGACGGGAAGCGCAAAGCGACAAAAGACAAAGCGAAAAACGGGGATGTCGCTCACGGATACCGCCGCCGTTCGACCGTTCATGCAAACACGGCGCCCCGACTGCACGTACCCGGGAAAGGAGGAAATTACCGAGAAAATAATGATATTGAATGCCACGCCGCGGCAGTGCCCCGCCCTGCGCATCCGTCGATTTTCGGTCCGAGCCTCCGATTCCCCCCCCCTGCGGCTCCCTTCCTTGCGCCTCCTGCGCATCCACTTTGCGAATCCCGCTGCAAACGGCCTAAAACAGCCCTCGATGTACGAACGCTCCGTTTTACGGCTATTCGGAAACAGCCGGCTCAATGCACGTCTGAAATCCGAAAGGCTCCGACGCTCCCGATCGTCCGGCCGGAATCGCGGCTGCCCCAGAGGGATTCGAACGGCTCCCGAGCAGCGGCGGAAGCTCGGCGGACACCCCCGCACCGGACGCGGTTCGAACGGAGTATGACGGATTTCCGTCGTGCTGAAGATTCGGGATTCCCAGACGGATTGCAGGCTATTTCCGAAACTCCTTCAAAGCCTCTTTCGACCGTTGTCGCATTTTCGGTCCGAGCCTCCCCGTTCGGGCAGGGTCTCATGCCCGAATCACGTTCGAACGGAATCGCCTATCGTCCGCAATTCCCCGAATCAGGGGAACCATGCCGCAGCTTACTGACAAACAAGCGATCCTTCTATCCCAACCCTCTGCCTGACTTCGGCCCCCTCCATCCCAAAGCATGGAAAATCGCGGGAAAAACCGGGAGTACGCACCGGCTATCCGGTTGCGACGACGCTCCGAACCGCAAACGGGACCGCATCCCGCACGCCCATTACCGTCGGCATATCTCCCGGAAATCGCAGTAGCGGCAGGAGTCCGCATCCTCACACTGGCGGAACGGAACCGTCGGATCGTAGAGTTCGGCCAGCGTGCGCCGCACCTCCTCCTCGAATGCGGCGCCGAACGACGCATAGCGAGCCCCGACGCCTCCCGTGCGGTCCACGGGCCGGGGATCGTACTCCTCGCGGTGCATCTCGCGCACATAGTAGAGCGCCGGCTCCACGTCGCGCCCCTCCGTGCGGCGGAGCATCATCGCATAGAGCATCGTTTGCAGAATATTCGGAAGACGCTGCCGGCCCTTGCCGCGAAACAGGGCCTCCACGCCGTCGAAGTCGAGATGAGGCGTTCCGGTCTTGTAGTCCACCACGCGCAGCGCCCCGTCGTCGAGCGAGTCGATGCGGTCGGCACGGCCCGCGAAACGCAGGATCAGCGTCCCGCCCGCCGCTTCGAACGGAAACTCGTAGGCGACCTCCTCCTCCAGTCCGCGCACGGCGAACGCATCGTGCGCCGCATCGTAACGGACAACGCCTCCGCGCAGGTATTTCGCAATAATATCCTTCACGATCAGCAGATTGCCCGTATAGTCCGCCTCGGTCGCCTCGGCGTCGTGCAGGCAGTTGCGATCGATCGAACTGCACACGGCACGCTCCACCTCGCCCGCCCCGACCATCGCCCGCAGCGTCCCGGCGGGATGCTGTTCGCCCCGCACCCGCTCGTAGAGCTGCTGGGCCGCATCGTGCAGGATCGTGCCGAAAAGCGGATTATCCACCTCTTCGGTCAGCTCCTCCTCGGGTTTGATGCGCGCCACGGAGTAGAAATAAAACTTCAGCGGACAGGTTACGTAACGCGAAAAGGCGGTCGGCGAGAGCGCCGGCACGTATCCGGCAGAAGTTCCGGCCCCCGCCTCCCGCTGCACGGAAGCACCTCCCGAGAAGCTGCCGGGCCGAGAATCACGCACGGCGCCCTCCCCCGCGGCCGGCTCCGGCGAAGCGCCGGGTCCGTCAATAGCAGCACCCGCCGATGCGACCGGCGCGCCCTCCTCCGAGCGCATCCCCGCCCGCCCGACCAGAAATCGTTCGAGACGCCGCATCACGGCGGCATCCTTCGGGATCTCGATCGGCTCGGCGGGCGCGAGGTTCACATCGACCCCGACCTCCAGCTTGCGGAGCGGGAAACCGCTCTCGTAATCGAGCTGACAGATATAGCGGCTCGGCTCGCCCGTCGACTTGTCATCGGCACGCGAGCAGTAGATCATCCGCACGTCGCCGGCCCGCTGGAGCAGACGGTAGAAATAGTAGGCATAGACCCCCTCGTGGTGTTCGGGCGTGGGCAGTCCGTAGGCCATGCGCAGGTTGTAGGGGATGAACGAGGATTGCGTCAGCAGGTTGCCCGGGAAGTTGTCGTCGTTCATCGAGAGGATGATGACGTGTTCGAAATCGAGGTTGCGGGTCTCCAGAATACCCATCACCTGCAACCCTTCGAGCGGCTCGCCCTCGAAGGGGATGCGGAGCTGGCGGAGCGTGCGGCGCACGAGTGAGACATAGACCTCGTCGGGGATATCCATCCCGCACGCTTCGAGCGAGTTGCCGATCTTGGCGACGTGCTCGGCGATGACCGCGAGGAACTCCACGCGGCGGCGGGCGTCGTCGCCCTCGTAGCGCAGGCGTGCGGCGGCCGACAACACCCCGGACAGATAGCGCGACATTCCGCGCCACCCGTCGGCGGCCGAGAAGACGAGCCGCAGCAGTTCGCCGCGGCCGAGGCTCCCGGCCTCCACGGTGAGCCGGCGGTGCTCGACGATCTCCGCCTGCAGCGCAGCGACCGTATCCGGGGCGGAGGCGGCGACGTAGGGGTGAGACAGCAGGCCCGTAACATCCGCATGGTAGAAGTGCGTCCGGCCTCCTTTCGTCCGGCGGTGGCGCTGCAAGTCGAGCAACCGCTCGACGAAAGTCGAGGCCAACGTCTGCCGCAGGGGGTAGCCCATCGTTACGTTCGCCTCGCCCGCCTCGGGCGGAAGCGCATAGAGCAGCGGCATCAGCAGGTTTTCGTCGGTGAGCACGACGGCCGTCTCCTTGCCCAGCGGGCGGCCGCCGTTCTGCGCGGCCAGCTCGCGGAGGATGCGGGCCGCGTATTTGCACTGCACGGCGTCGGACGAAGCGGCCACGGCCTCGATCCGCTTCGGGCGGCGCATGCAGTCGTGCGACAGATCGCTGCGGGGCGGAAAACGCCGCAGATTCTCACGCACGAAAAGGCCCGCCTCCTGCCGCAGGTCGGAGACGTAGTAGTCGTCGTAATCCCAATAGAAATCGGTCTCGGCCCGCGTCGCAAGAAATCCGAACAACCGCTTTTCGCACTCGGAGAGGGCGTTGAATCCCGCCACGACATAGCGGCGGCCGCCGCCCCCGGGGAGTGCGGCGCGGCCCGCTGCGATCCGCTCGGCCGCCTCGCGCTGGATCATGCCCGTATAGGCGATGCCGAGTTCGGCGAGCCGGGCCTTGTAGCGGCGGTAGACCTCCGCGAGCGTCCGCCAAACCGCCAGAAAACGGCGCTTCTCCTCCGAAAGATCGCCCTCGCCCGCCAGACTCGCCCAAAACGAACGCAGAATGCCGAGCTGGGCGGGGGTAAGGTAGGAGACGTCGGCCTCCAGTTCCTTGAGGTCGGAGATGTTGCGGAACAGCCGGCCGGCGTCGATCATGTATTTGTCGATCGTATCGAAGTCGTTGAGCAGCAGATCGCCCCACGCATAGAAACGGTCGAAGGGCTCGGTGTGGAACTCGGAATAGATCCGGTAGAGCTCGGTGATGAGGCGGATGCGGTCGCCGGAGCGCAGGCCCGAAATTTCGGTCGTCAGCTCGTCGACCGTCTGCCAGCGGGGCTGCCAGAGCGGCTCCGCAGCGATGCGGGAGAGCGCATCGGTGAAAAAGAGACGTGCCCGCCGCGACGGAAAGAGCACCGTCAGTTCGGACACTCTCCGACCGAAGCGGCCGTAGAGATCGGCCGCCACCTCCTCCAGAAAGCCCCGCATGGATGCCTCAGTCGAGTTCGACGACCTCGCCGCCCGTGAAGCCCGCGCCGCCGCGCAGCACGGCGGGGTCGCCCGTGTAGGAGATGCGGGCGTCGGTCGAGGTTTTCGCTTCGAGACGCTCCGTGGCGCAAACCGAGACTTCGGCGCTGTTCGAGGCTTCGGCCCGCACGGACATGGCCCTCAGCCGTGCGGCATCCACCTTACCCGTGGCGGCCGTCAGCGTCAGGTAGCGGACCTCGCCCGAGAGGATCGCCCGGCTGCGGCCCGAAAGCTCCACGGCGAGGTCCGTAACGTCGAACGTCCCGTCGAACGTCGCCCCGCCGTTCACGCCGACGTCGAGCATCGCGGCTTTGAAGGGCCCCGGGAAGGAGACCGTGGCGCCCGAGACGCGGATCCGGCGGATCGCATGGAAGCAGACTTTCACTTCGGTCGTGGTCGTGCGGCGGGCTTCGGTCTTCTCCGTAACGGTCAGCACGCCGTTCCGCACCTCGGCCTTGAATTTCGAAGTGTAGGAACCTTTGGTGTCGTAGACGATACGGGGAGCCTCCGTCTCGGGCACCTGCACGAACGTAACGGCGAAGGGGCCGCTGAGGCTGACCTCCGAGAATTCCGTCAGCCACTCGCTCGTGCCGCCGTCCTGCGCCGAGACCGAAAGGCCCGCCAGAAGCAGCACGAAGCTCAGAATCAGTTTTTTCATATAAAATATCCTTTTGAATTCGCAGGGCTAAGATACGAAAAAATCCGCCGGCCGCACATTTATTCGCCATTTATGACTATCTTTAGTCGCTTTTAGACGACGTTTTCCGGCGGCGGGAGCCCGGAAACAGCGGAAGAGCGGCGCGAATGCCGCCGCACGGGCCCCGGCCCGGAACGGTCGCAAACCGAACCGGACAGAAGTGAGAGCCAGAATCCTCAATGCGGGTGCAGGCTCGGGCAAGACCTATCAGCTGGCGTACAAATACGTGCGCGACGTGATCGGAGAGCCCGGGCGCTATCGTCATATCCTCGCCGTAACCTTCACGAACAAGGCCACGGAGGAGATGAAGACGCGCATCCTCGAACGCATCCACGAGCTCGCCTCGGGGGCTGCGAGCCCCTATCTCGAAGCGCTGTGCCGCGAACTGTCGCTCGACGCCGGCACGGTCCGCTCGCGGGCGCAGGCCGTGCGGTCGGCCATCCTGCACGACTACTCCCACTTCACGGTCCTGACGATCGACAAATTCTTCCAGCGCATCCTCCGCGCCTTCATCCGCGAGCTGGGCATCGCCCCCGACTACAACACCGAGATCGAAACCGACGCCGTCGTGGGGCGCAGCGCCGATCTGCTGGTGGACGAGATCGCCGTCGACGCCGAGCTGCGCCGGTGGCTGATGGCCTTCGTGCAGGAGCGCATCGAGGAGGGGCGCCGCTGGGACATCCGCGAAGGGGTGCTGGCGCTGAGCGGCGAGCTGTTCAAGGAACGGAACCGTCCGGCGCTCGGCGCAGGCTGCTCCAAGGCGGAGCTGGACCGCATCGTGGCCCGTGCGACGGCCCGGACGCGGCAGTCGCAGGCCGAGATGCGGCGGATCGCCGCCAAAGCCGTCGGGCGGATCGACCGGGCGGGGCTCGGGCTCGCGGACTTTCCCTACAAGAGTTCGGGCTTCGCGGCCTACTTCTACAAGACGGCGCGGGAGGTATTCGAGCCCTACGGCGCCCGTGTTCGGGACGCCTGCACGAAGGAGAGCGCATGGGGCAAGGCCGGATCGCCCATACAGGCCCTCCGTGCCGAGCTGCAACCCGCATTGCAGGCGTTGTGCGCCCTCTACGACCGCAACGTCCGCTTCTGGAACACGACGGCCCTGCTGCGCGAAAACTACCGCAGTTTCGCCCTGCTGGCCGACCTCTATGCCAAAGTGCAGACACTCTGCAACGAGGAGAACATGATGCTCCTCTCCGAAACCAAATACATCCTCTCGGAGTTCATCGGCCGCAACGACGCACCCTTCATCTACGAAAAGGCCGGCACGCGGTTCGATCGCTTCATGATCGACGAGTTCCAAGACACCTCGGCACGCGAGTGGGAGAACTTCCTGCCGCTGCTGCTGAACGCCATGGCACAGTCGGAGGAGACCTCCGTGCTGCTGGTGGGCGACATCAAGCAGTCGATCTACCGCTGGCGGGGCGGCGACTGGCGCATCCTGCACACGGCGGCCCGCGAAGCGCTCGGCGCCGGAGAGACGGAGGTGGTGCGACTCAAAGAGAATTACCGCAGTCTGCCCGCTGTGGTGGAGTTCAACAACCGGATCGTCGGGGGCGTCGTCGCCGCGGACAACGCGAGGCTGAACGCCGAACTGCTCGCTGCGGCCGAATCGGGCCGTCTGTCCGCGGCGGACAAGGCGGCGCTGACGGACACGCTGGCCGATGCCTACGACGGCCATACGCAGACCGCCGCGCGCCGGAGCGACCGCCCGGGCTACGTGCGCATCGCCCCGTTCGACGGAGCGCCGCCCGTGGTGGAGTGCATCCGGGAGCTGCTGGACCGCGGTTTCCGCCCCAAGGACATCCTGATCCTCGTGCGCTCGAACAGCGAAGGGGCCCGGGTGGCCGAGACGCTGCTGGCGTTCAAGCGCACGAACGACGATCCCCGCTACCGCTTCGACGTGATGACGCAGGAGGCGCTTCTCGTGGGGCGCGCTCCGGTGTGCGCCTTCGTGGCGGCGGCCCTGCGGCTGGCCGTCAAGCCCGCCGACCCGATGTCGGAAGCGGTCTACAACGGCTATCTGGGGCGCCCCTACGACACGCCGCTGCCGGAGGAGGAGCTCTCTTTCTGCCGCGAGATCCGCCTGCTGGCGCCCGAGGAGGCGTTCGAACGGATCGTGATGCGGCACCGGCTGCACGAACGCCGGTCCGAGAACGCCTATCTCCAAGCCATCCACGAGGCGATCATCCGCTTCAGCGCCCGCAAGACAGCCGACATCCCGCTCTTCCTGCGCTGGTGGGACGAGACGGGCAGCGGGCAATCGCTGAGCGTCGAACAGAGCGAGACGACCGTGGGGATCATGACCGTACACAAGGCCAAAGGCTTGCAGAACAAAGCGGTGATCCTCCCCTACTGCTCGTGGCCGCTCGACCCCGACCCGTCGAAGCAGCCCGTCGTCTGGGGCGAGGCCCGGACCGAGGCCGCGGAGGGGCTGGGACGCTTTCCGGTCAAATACAAACGCGGCATGGCCGACTCGCACTTCTCGGCCGAATACTACCGCGAACTGGTCTACACGAACGTGGACAACATCAACCTCCTGTACGTGGCGCTCACACGTGCCGAGGAGGAGCTTCACATCTACATCCCCAACGAAGCCCGCAACCGCAACCACGTGGGCAGCCTCGTCGCGGGCTGCATCGCGGCGGACGGCGGCGCATGCGAGCTGGACGGCATGCGGGGACGCTGCACCCCCGCCGAGGCGGGCGTCGTCTACGAATTCGGCCGGGCCGAGGGGCCGGCGCCGCAACGCACCGAAGCGCCGAAGACCGGACACCTCGTGCTGGAGGATTATGCCACGGCGCAGCCCGCACTGCGGCTGCGGCTTCCCTCGCAGCGCTACTTCGAAGAGGAGGAGACGTCTCTGCTCGCGCCGCGCAACCTCGGCATCCTGCTGCACAAAGCCTTCGAGAACGCCGCGACCGAGGCGGAGATACTCGGCGCGATCGGAGAGATGCAGGCCAACGCCCAGCTCTCGCAGGCGGAGGCCGCGGCGCTGCGCGACGCCGTAGGCCGGGCGCTCGAAGACGAGCGGGTCCGCGAGTGGTTCGGCGGCGGATGGGACGCCGTACACAACGAGCGGGAGATCGTCGTGCCCCGCGACAGCCGTCTGCGGCGCCCCGACCGCGTGATGACGCGCGGACGACGGGCCGTGGTCGTGGACTACAAGTTCGGCCGGCGCGACCCCGAGCGCTACCGCCGCCAGCTGCGCGAATACGCCGACCTGCTGCGAGGCATGGGGTACGACCGGACGGAAGGCTACTTGTGGTATGTCAAACTGGGTACGATCGAAAAAGTGGTATAGAAGAACGATGGATCATTCGCTGCTCGACATCATCCCGCGTCCGTTCCGGCGGCGCACCTGCCGGGTCTCGCTCACGATCTTCGCGCGGGCGCTGCTCAACTTCCTCGGGCTCGCACTGCTGCTGCCCGTGCTGGTGCTGATCCTCGACACGGAGAGCATCCGCACCAACCGCTATCTGGCCGCAGCCTACGAGTGGGGCGGCTTCGCGGACCAGCGGTCGTTCGCGCTGGCCGTGTGCGGCACGGTGGTGGCCGTCGTGGTCCTCAAGTCGCTGCTCGGACTGGCTCTCTACAAAGCCGAACGCAACTACATCTACGACCTCTACGCCTACATGTCGCACCGTCTCTACGTGGAGTACCGCAACCGCGGCCTCACGTTCATCAAGGGCTCCAACTCGGCCGTACTGGCCCGCAACGTCAACGTCGTCTGCCTCACCTTCGTAACGGGCATTCTCATGCCGCTGGCCACGATCGCCAGCGAGGCGACGCTCTTCCTGCTGCTCTTCGGCGGGCTGGCCCTCTACAACGCCGCGGCCGCGGGGCTGATCCTCGTGATCTTCCTGCCCGCAGCATGGAGCTACTATGCGCTCGTCCGCAACCGGCTCGACCGCTACGGCGAGATCGAGAACCGCGCCCACCGCGAGAAAGCCCGCACGGTGATCGAGACCTTTCGCGGCTATCCCGACATCGAGATCAACAACGCCTTTCCGCAGATGCTCCGCAGCTTCGACCGCGCGATGGACGACGTGGTGCGCACCCGGTCGAAGCAGGCGACCATCGGGCTACTGCCCCAGATGTTCACCGAGGTGGGGCTGTGCGCGGGCATGGCGGTGCTCGTCGTGGCGAGCCTCGGGTCCGAGGGCGGACAGATGCGGCTGCTGTTCGGCGTCTTCGCCGTGGCCGCCCTCCGACTGATGCCCTCCGTGCGCAACGTGATGTCGGCGTGGACATCGCTCAAATACAACCGCTACACGATCGACATCCTGCGCGAGGCCGACCTCGAACACGCCGACCCGACGGTCGACGCCGACACGGCGCGGATGCCGCTGCGCCGCGAAATCGCCGTGCGCCGTCTCTCGTTCCGCTTCGAAGACGCGGCGGAAGAGACCCTGCACGACTTCTCGCTCACGATCCGCAAGGGCGAACGCATCGGGATCCGCGGCGCATCGGGCGCCGGCAAAACGACCCTTTTCAACCTGCTGCTGGGATTCTACGCCCCCACGTCGGGCCAGATCGCCGTCGACGGCGAGCCCCTCACGGCCGCCAACCGCCGCCGCTGGCAGAACACCGTCGGCTATGTCTCGCAGAACGTCTTCATCGCCGACAGCACGTTTCTGGCCAACGTAGCGCTGGGATGCCCCGAAGCGGAGATCGACCGCGAGCGGGCCGCACGGGCGCTCGAAGCCGCCCGCCTCAAGGAGTTCGTCGACGGGCTGCCCCGCGGCATGGACACGCCGATCGGCGAATGCGGCTGCCGCCTCTCGGGCGGTCAGCGCCAGCGCATAGGCATCGCACGGGCGCTCTACAAGCAGGCCGACGTGCTCTTCTTCGACGAAGCCACCTCGTCGCTCGACAGCCGCACCGAGGAGGAGGTGAACCGCTCGATCGCCGAACTGTCGGACGAAAACAAGGAACTGACCATCATCGTGATCGCGCACCGCGACAGTTCGCTGGACTACTGCGACCGCGTCATCACGATAGGAACATAACGACTTACGCACACCTATGGATTACATCATCGCAGGCCACAGAATACGCCTCACGGGAGAAGGCTCCGGCAACGCCTTCGCAAAGGCGCTACGCCCTTTCCGCGTGTCGGAAAACGAGACCGGAGAGCCCGTGCTCACGCTGCTGACGGGCTGTCCGCTCGATTTGCAGGAGTACGATTACCGCGAACTCGACGCATTCGCATTCGACGATGCCGATGCCGACTGCCACTTCGGACGCTACGACGGCGGCTACCTCTTCTACATGACGCCGCGCGCAGGCGGCGCGCCGACCCTTTACGAGTTTCCCGACGGACGATCGGTCGTGCGGAGCAACGTCGGACACGACGTCTCCATGTACCGCTTCGGGCTGTGGATGATGTACGGTCTGGCCGTAACGCCTCTGCAACGGATCGCCATCCACTCGTCGGTGATCCGCTGCGGCGACGGCGCCGTACTGTTCCTCGGCGAGTCGGGCACCGGCAAAAGCACCCATACCCGCCTGTGGCGCGAACACATCGCCGGTGCCGAACTGCTCAACGACGACAGCCCGATCGTCGGCATCGAGGAGGGTCTGCCGACCGTCTACGGATCGCCGTGGAGCGGCAAGACTCCCTGCTACAAGAACGAGAGCTACCCCATTCGCGCGATCGTGCGGCTCAGTCAGGCTCCGCACAACCGGATCTACCGGCTGCCGACGCTGGGTGCCATTGGGGCATTGCTGCCGTCGTGCCCGCCGGCCTTCGCCTACGACGCGGCGTTGCAAGACCGCATCTGCGCGACGCTCTCCGCGGTGATCGCCCGCGTGCCGGTCTACCACCTCGAATGTCTGCCCGACGAGGCGGCGGCACGGCTCTCGTATCGGACCGTATTCGAAGGGGGGGGGATGTAACCATGCAACTCTCCAACCGACTCTTTTTCGCGCAGGTCGAGGAGGTGCTCGCCTCGGGCAGCGAAGTGCAGCTCCGCGTCAAAGGCTCCAGCATGCGGCCTCTGCTGCGCAACGAACGCGATGTCGTGGTGCTCGCACCCCGCCGGCCCGGTCAGCCGCTCCGGTGCGGGGAGATCGTGCTGTTCCGCTACCGCGGGCGGCATATCCTCCATCGCATCGTGCGGATCGACGGCGAACGGTTGACCCTCGCGGGCGACGGCAACTACCGCCAGACGGAACATTGCACGACCGGCGATGTCGCGGCCGTCGCATGCCGCATCATACGCAGCAACGGACGCGAAATAGGTTGCCGTTCGCTCGAATGGCGGCTTCTGTCCCGCCTGTGGCTCCTGTGGCCGCCGCTCGTGCGGCGCTATGCGCTGGGACTGCTCTTCCGGCTCGGATGGAATTGACGACACGCCCCCGGAGCATCTTCAATCGCAACGCGGGGAGGATGCCGCGAAGAGACGCGCCACAGGACGTACGACACGACGGGTTGCGCCTACACAACGACGAAAGAGGAACGCCGTACGGGAAAAATGCGACAGCGCAGGAGTTCCCGTCTGCAAACGGAAAAGCCGACGCCGCACGGCCGACGCCCCGCGACAGACACGGAACTGCGGCGCATCGGTTAGGGAGCGGTTCTGTCCTCGCAGCTACAGAGAGAAAGGAAACCCCGCGACAAGCACGGAACTGCGGCGGAACATGGATTCAGAGATGGTTCGCGGCGGCGCAGCCCCGCAGGGTTTCGCACCGCATGCGCCGCTGTGCGGAAGCATCTTCATATGGAATCATCCGAATACCCACTCACCGTCCTATGACCGAAACCGGCCGCTTAAACGACCGACTGGCGGCCCGCACGGCCGCAGGACAGCTGTTCATCCTTCCTCAAAAACGCTTCTACTGCAAAAAGGCCGGATCGCGCCGGCAAGTTCTCCCTCGTTCGCAAAGGGTGCTTGCGTCCCTTTGCCTGCAAAGAAGGAAGATGACTTTCCGGATTCTTCTCCGAGGGAGATCTTCGCCGCCTCGTTCGAGAGCCCGTACGAACGGCAGCCGAGCATTTTTATTCGAAAACGTCGATCCGGCGAAGGTGCGGCTATAAAAAAGACGAATCTTACACCCCGTCGAACGGTCGCCATCGCAGCGGAAAGCATGCGAAGAAAAACCCATAGAGCGGTTCCGCGATCATCGACGGCCGGTTTCTGTCCCGCATCGGCCCCCGACGATGCTACGAAGAGCAGTCGGAAGAGTATCCCGGCCTCACACGGGGAGTTCCGCACCCCCACATCCTACCCCGGCATTCCCGGTCGTCTCATTATCCCGAATCAGAGACAGACGCCGCTCTCGTCCGTACCCCTGCTGCCGACGGCCCCATTGTCCGGCTTTTCCTCACCGGTATCCCGATTCATCATATTCGTTATCGTTTCTTTTCGCCGAAACGACGAAATTCGCACCGCACGAACAAAAACGAATGATAAAGAAATTTTATCCTCCATCGAAACCCGGCCGCAGCACTCCTCTTATCCGCATGTCCGGCGACAGAATTGCACCTCGCCGAACACGGCAACGACCGCAGCACATGACACGACGGGCCGCATTCCATATTCTGACGAATCTTGCGTTTCTCGCAGCCGCCGCACTCCACGTGGCGAAGCATCGTAACCCGTATCTCGGAATCGTACAAAAAGGAACGGGCGTAAAAAGCAAAGTTCCGGCGGTGTTATCGGTTCTGTTCCTTCCGGCAACCGCTACGAGCCTCGCTTCGCCCGGGATCGACGGGGCCGCATTCCGGGACGGGACAATGGCACTACCGCATCGGGCCCCTCACGATCGTACTCTCCGCCGGGCATGTATCGTGAAACGCCTTCCCGTATTGCGGAACCCGCTCTCGGAATATAGTTGCGGCCGTCGCTCCGCTATAAAGATTCCGCCCCTGCCGCAAGATTTTACGGCAGGGGCGGAATTCTTTCATTATCGAACGGGATACGGCGGAAAGGCAGCACAGCCGGCCTCCCCCACCGCCGCACCGTATCAGTCGCCCAGTGCGAAACGCTTGTAGGCGATCACCGTGGCCTCGTTATCGGCCTTGCGGATGTACTCGGCGATCGTCTCCTTCTCGCCCACGAGCGTCTGGTTGAGCAGCGTGTTCTCCTCGAAGAATTTGCGCATCTTACCCTCGGCGATCTTCTCCAGAATAGCCTCCGGTTTGTTGGCGTTCTTAGGATCCTGCTTCATGGCCTCGACGGCGATTTTGCGTTCGTGCTCGATCACCTCGGCCGGACAGTCGGCCTCCGAGATCGACACGGGCGCCATCGCCGTAGCCTGCATGGCGATCGTATGAGCCACCTCTTCGGGCACGGGCTTGTTGAAACCGAGGATCGTACCCAATTTCTTGTTGAAATGTACGTAAGCGGCGCAGAACGGAGCTTCGATACGGGCATAGTATGCCAGCTCGATCTTCTCGCCCGTCTGGCCCGACTTCTCGGTTACCATCTCCTCGACGGTGCGGCCTTCGGCATTTTTCGCAGCCAGCAGCGCATCGCGGTCGGCGGCGTCGTTCTGTACGGCGATCTCCATCATGGCCTGCACCGATGCGGCGTATTCCGCATTCTGAGCCACGAAGTCGGTCTCGCACGCAAGGCAAAGCAGATAGGCTTTCTGTCCGACGATCTTCGTCATCACGACACCCTCGGTGGCGGTGCGGTCCGCACGCTTGGCCACCACGAGCTTACCTTTCTCGCGGATAATGTCCTGAGCACGTGCAAAATCACCTTCGGCTTCGGTGAGGGCATTCTTGCAGTCCATCATACCGGCACCGGTCATTTTGCGGAGCTTCATCACATCAGCAGCTTTGATTTCCATAGTATTCTCTCAATTTATTATTCGACTTCAAAAAGTTTTCCCCGGAACGGGAAGGGGCAGACGCCGGCGATCCGGCGTCTGCCGTTATTCCGACGGAAAACGGACTGTAAATAGGATCCGGCCCGAACTACTCGGCCTTCTGCTCGGCAGCGGGTGCCTCCTCGACGGCAGTCTCGGCAACGACCGCCTCGGCGACAGGCGCAGCCTCCGTAGCGGCTACGACCTCGGCCAAAGCAGCCTCCTCGGCGTCGATGGAAGCCTTCACGGCTTTCTTGATGCGGGGTTTACCCTCCCTGCGGGGAGCCGCGCCCTCGGCGGTTGCGGCCTCCTGAGCCTCCTTCTCCTTTTCGAGACGGCGCTCTTCGGAGCCCTCGGCGATAGCGGCACACATCGCATTCACGACCACGGCGATCGAATTCGTGGCATCGTCGTTTGCAGGAATCACGTAATCAATGTCGGTTGGATCACAACAAGTATCGACCATTGCAAAGACGGGAATGCTCAGGCGCTTGGCCTCCTTCACGGCATTGGCCTCCTTCTGCACGTCGACGACGAACAGAGCGGCCGGCAGGCGCGTAAGGTCGGCGATGGAGCCGAGGTTCTTTTCGAGCTTGGCGCGCTGACGCTCGATCTGGAGCTTCTCGCGCTTGGAGAAATTATCGAATGTGCCGTCGTTGGTCATCTTGTCGATGGTGGCCATTTTCTTGACGGCTTTGCGTATGGTGGGGAAGTTCGTCAGCATGCCGCCGGCCCAGCGCTCCGTTACATAGGGCATTCCGACGGCAGCCACCTTTTCGGCAACTACGTCTTTCGCTTGTTTCTTGGTGGCTACGAACAGCACGCGGCGACCGCTCTTGGCGATCTGCTTGAGGGCTGCTGCGGCCTCATCGATCTTGAGCACCGTTTTGTGCAGGTCGATGATATGGATGCCGTTCTTCTCCATGAAGATGTAGGGAGCCATTTTGGGGTTCCACTTACGCTTCAGGTGCCCGAAATGGGCGCCGGCCTCCAACAATGTATTAAAATCTGTACGTGACATTTCAATTCGTTCTGTTTAATTTTAATTCTCTTTTCATCAACCGTCCAAGGTAGCGCTCCGACAGGGAGCGGTCCGGACGATTTTCCGCGGCGGGGCAACCGGCAGGTAATACGATATATGAATATATAGGTAGTCTTCCCGATTTGCGAACCCTCGCCGTGCTTGCCGAAAATCCGGTCGTGCGATTAACGCTTGCTGAACTGGAACTTGCGGCGTGCTCCGGGCTGACCGGGCTTCTTACGCTCAACCTCGCGGGGATCGCGCGTCAGGAATCCGTTCTTCTTGAGCACGGGGCGGAACTCGGCGTCGATCTCGCACAGAGCGCGTGCGATACCCAGACGAGCGGCCTCGGCCTGCCCCTTGATACCGCCGCCGTCGAGGTTGATGGCGATGTCGTAGTTCTCCAGCGTGTCGGTGGCCAGCAGCGGTTGCTTCACCTGATACTGAAGAATATCGAGGGGGAAATAAACGGCGAGATCCTTGCGGTTGATTGTAATCTGACCCTTGCCCGGCTTCACGAATACGCGAGCCACAGCGGCCTTACGACGACCTACGGTGTTTACAACTTCCATAACTCTTATTTAATCTCGTTCAACTTAATTGTCTTGGGGTTCTGCGCGGCATGCGGATGCTCCGCACCGGCATAGACCTTCAGATTCTTGAAGATAGCTTCGCCCAGACGGGTCTTGGGAAGCATACCTTTAACCGCTTTTTCGATCACGAACGCCGGTTTCTTCGCCAGATAGTCGGCGGGCGTAGCGAAACGCTGGCCTCCCGGGAAACCGGTGTGGCGCGTGTAGACCTTGTCGGTCATCTTGTTGCCCGTGAGCTTCACCTTGTCCGCGTTGACGACGATGACATAATCACCGCAATCGACGTGGGGCGTGTAGCAGGGCTTGTGCTTGCCTCGGAGGATCTTCGCGACCTGCGATGCAAGACGTCCCAATACCTCGTTCGTCGCGTCGATCACCACCCACTCTTTGGTCGTGGTCGCGGCGTTGGCCGAGATAGTCTTGTAGCTTAATGAATCCACTTTGTTTACGTTTAGTTTAACTTGTTTGTAATCCAATCCCCGCACTTTACGGGTGCGCAAAGGTACGAATTATTTCTCAGAACGCAATGCAACTCCCGAAAAAATAAACGGAAAGGATTTAAAAATATCACTTTATCATCGCGTTCGCCGCGTTCGGGAGCAACACCGCCGGGCCGGCCGCGCCCCCCCCCGATCCGGCGCATAACACCCCCCGCACGAACGCCGCGGCCGGGTCCGTCCATGCCGGACCGGCCGGCTCGGAAAACCATTCCGGCAGCACGGCTCCCCCGCGTCGTACAACCGGCCGAAACGGCCCGGTCGGAATCATCTGCGGCAGGAAACGGACGGTCCTCCGAGCTGCCGCTACCGGTTCCGCAACAGGATAAGGCGGATCCGCGGCGCATGGAATATCACCGGCATGCTGAAACGCACGGACACCGTCCGCATGACGCCCCTCGCCGAATCGCGCCTTATGCCGGGTGTCCAACGGGTGCATTTCAAGATCGTTCGCCAAAGCGCCCGCTTCAATGCGGGATGCTTGCCGCCCTTCATTTCGGACGCCGTAACCGAACCGTCGCATTCGACGACGAATCCGACGATCACTGTTTCGGACCCGGTCGCACAGGCGATCTCGGACGGATACTCCAAATGCTTCATCGGCCATTCGCGGAAGCGTCCGGCATCGCCGCCCCGAAAGGGCGGCACGATTTCATCGGAATTTACGATCCGTGCGCAGACTGCGCTTTGCGCACGGACCGTTTTTTCGTCCGGACATTCGGCGCCGGATACAAAACGGCAGCCGAAAGCAGCGCCCCAATCAGTGTGAGGCGAATTTTCATAGGCGCTTGGAATTTATCAAAGATAACGTTTCCCTGCACAACGGCCAAATCGCCTCGCATTTTACGCCATCGGCGGATAAAACGCAGCACCGGCACGGGAAAAGCCCTCGGGACGATCGCCTTCGGCCGTGCATCATCCGCATCGTTCCGCCGAAGCGGCGAACGCCGTGCGGTCCGCCAGTCCGAACTTCGACAGTTCCGCAGCGAACGGACCCGCCCGGCAGCTCTACAACGAACAGTCAGGTCCGGCTATGCTGCGATGAACGGACAAAACTGACGGTTCCGCAACACACGGGCCGACCCGGCAGCTTCGCGGCAAACGGCCAAGGCAGACAATCCCGCAGAGCAGGGACCGGCTACGGCATTCGGACCGAGGGGCGGAGCCGCTCCATCGCCGTCCGCCGCGACCTTCACCCTCCGTTCCGTCCGGTCCGTCGGCGCGCGCACGGGCGGACGTCCGCTCCGTCGTCCCGTCTTTCGGGATCGTATTTCTCCGAACGGCGGAAGTCGTGCCCGGCGGCACCGTTTCCGCGGCATGAGCGGGCCGTCCGACCCTCGGTTCGCACCGCGCCGAACAAGCCCCATGAAAAAAAGGAGCTGTCTAACAAGTCCCGAAAATCGGAAATCACCCCTGTCGGAATGAATTCCGACAGGGGTGAAATCGTTGGAATCAGATTTGTTAGACAGTTCCACAGAGCGCGGAAGTCGCAAAGTATTTTTCCCGGCCTTATTACAAAACGCCGACTACAAATGCGCTGCGCGAAAATAATTCGACTTAAAAAAGGAGCGCCGGATAACTCTTATCGCCGGACTGCCTCACGCTACGATCGTCCGCCCGGATTATCCGAGGAACGAAAGCAGAATACCCGCAGCGACGGCCGAACCGACGACACCGGCCACGTTGGGCCCCATCGCATGCATGAGCAGATAGTTGCCCGGATCTTCCTTCTGGCCTTCGATCTGCGACACACGGGCTGCCATCGGCACGGCGGAGACGCCGGCCGAGCCGATCAGCGGATTGATCTTGCTGCCCTCCTTGGAGAAGAAATTCATCAGCTTGGCGAGCAGCACGCCGCCGGCCGTACCCATGGCGAACGCGATCACACCCAACAACAGAATACCCAGCGTGCGGAAATTCAGGAACGCCTCGGCCGTCGCCGTAGCGCCGACCGTCAGTCCGAGGAAGATCACCACGATGTTCATCAGCTCGTTCTGCACCGTCTTGCTCAGACGGTCGACCACGCCGCACTCCTTCATCAGGTTGCCCAGCATGAGGCAGCCCACGAGCGGAGTTGCGCTCGGCAGCAGCAGAGCGATGATCACAGCGATCATGATCGGGAAGAGGATGCGTTCGAGCTTCGACACCGGGCGCAGCGTACGCATGCGGATGGCACGCTCCTTCTTGGAGGTGAGCGCACGCATGATCGGCGGCTGGATCACCGGCACGAGGGCCATGTAGGAGTAGGCGGCCACGGCGATCGGACCCAGCAGCTCGGGAGCGAGCATCGACGTGAGGTAGATGGCCGTAGGACCGTCCGCACCGCCGATGATGCCGATACTGCCGGCCTCGTTGGGTGCGAAACCCAGCGCGAAGGCACCGAGGAACGTAACGAAGATACCGATCTGAGCGGCGGCCCCCAGCAGGAAACTCTTGGGGTTGGCGATCAGCGGACCGAAGTCGGTCATGGCGCCGACGCCGACGAAGATCAGACAGGGATAGATGCCGAGCTTGACACCCAGATAGAGGTAGTCGAGCAGGCCGGCATTCGCCACGAAGATGTCCCAATGCACATGTCCGCCCTCGAAGAGCGACGTGTGGTAGAGGTTCGCATCGGGCAGGTTCGTGAGCAGCATACCGAACGCGATGGTCAGCAGCAGCAGCGGCTCGAACTTATGCTTGATGGCCAGATAGAGCAGCAGGAACGCCACGCAGATCATCGCCACATTGCCCCACCCCATCGAGGCGAAGAGACCGGCGATGCCCGTCGAACCGGCGAAATCCCGCAGGCTGTCCCAGACGAAACCGGAACCGGAATTCAGCAGTGTCCACATAGCGCTACTCGATCACGATTAAGTTATCGCCCTCCATGACCGTCGCGCCCTGCTGCACGAAGATCTGTTTCACCACGCCGGCGCGGTCCGCGTCGATGTTGTTCTCCATCTTCATGGCTTCGAGCACCACGAGCGTCTGGCCGGTCGACACCCGGTCGCCGACGGCGACCTTGATCGAAAGCACCGTACCCGGCAGCGGGCACTTGACCGCATAGCCCGACGAAGGGGCCGCAGCCGCGATGCGCGGCGAAGGAGCGGCGCCCGAAGGGGTAATCATGGCGCTGTTCGCCGTTTTGGGCGCAGGAGCCACCTGCGGCTTCGAGACGGCGGTCTTCGCCCCCTCGATCTCTACTTCATAGGGTGTGCCGTTGACGATCACGCGCGCCAGAGCCGAATTCTCGTTCACGTCGTCGATCTGCACATCGTAGTTATGTCCGTTGATTTTCAGTGAGTAATCTTTCATGTTCTTAAAATCTATTTTCTGTCAGGCATCTGGGTTAAACCGTGAATCTTCGAGTTCCACGGCGAGTAAGCGCGTTTGATGCTCATGATCGTCAGCACTTCCGACTCTCTGTCGTGCAGATCGCCGCGATACATCTTGAGCGCCGTGGCGATGGCGGCGATCTCCTCCTCGTGGAGCTGCGTCTGAGCCTTCGTAGCCGCCGAGGGGGGCGCAACGGCGTTGCGGCGGGAGACGACGTAGCCGAATCCCTGCATGATCAGCACCAGCAACACCAGCACGACAAAGACGAGGCAAATGCTGATGAGCGCCGTCCACAGCATCTCGGACCAGCCCCAGTCCATTCCTTTTGCGATTAACATGTTCATCGTCGTACGAACTTATTACAAAGGAATATTGGAGTGTTTCTTGGGCGGATTCTGCAAGCGCTTGGTCGCAAGCGACTGCAATGCGCGGATGATGCGGAAGCGCGTGTTGCGCGGCTCGATCACATCGTCGATATAACCGTAGCGGGCCGCATTGTAGGGATTGGAGAACTTGTCGTTGTACTCCTGCTCCTTCTCGGCCACGAACTTGGCCTTCGCCTCGGGATCGGTGAAAGCGGCGAGCTCCTTGGCCTGCAACACTTCGACGGCGCCGCTGGCGCCCATCACGGCGATCTCGGCCGTCGGCCATGCGTAGTTGATGTCGCCGCGGATGTGCTTCGAGGACATCACGATGTAGGCGCCGCCGTAGGCTTTGCGCAGCGTAACGGTTACCTTCGGCACCGTCGCCTCGCAGTAGGCGAAGAGCAGCTTCGCGCCGTGGGTGATCACGCCGCCGTACTCCTGCGTCGTACCCGGGAGGAAGCCCGGCACGTCGACGAGCGTTACGAGCGGAATGTTGAACGCATCGCAGAAACGCACGAAGCGCGCCGCCTTGCGGCTCGCATTGATATCCAGCACGCCGGCCATGAACTTGGGCTGGTTGGCGATGATGCCGACCGACTGGCCGTTGAAACGGGCGAAGCACGTGATGATGTTCTTGGCGTAACCTGCGGCCGACTCCAGATACTCGCCGTTGTCCACAATGGCACGGATGACCTCGGCCATGTCGTAGGGTTTGTTGGCGTTGTCGGGAATGATCTCGTTGAGCGAATCCTCCAGACGGGTGATCGAGTCGGTGCAGACCGCGAGCGGAGCATCCTCCATATTGTTCTGCGGCATGTAGGAGAGGAGCTTGCGGATCAACTCGATGCCCTCGTCCTCCGTATCGACGGCGAACTGCGCCACGCCCGACTTGGTGGTGTGCATCATCGCCCCGCCGAGCTGCTCCTGCGTAACGTCCTCGCCCGTAACGGTCTTCACGACTTTCGGCCCCGTGAGGAACATATTGGAGGTCTCCTTCTTCATGATGATGAAGTCCGTCAGCGCCGGAGAGTAGACGGCGCCGCCGGCGCAGGGACCGAAGATGGCCGAGATCTGCGGAATGACGCCCGAGGCCATCACGTTGCGCTGGAAGATGTTGGCATAGCCCGCCAGCGCGTTCACGCCCTCCTGAATACGGGCGCCGCCCGAGTCGTTGATGCCGATGCAGGGTGCGCCGTTGCGCATGGCCATGTCCATCACCTTGCAGATCTTGTCGGACATCGAGAGCGACAGCGAACCCGCCGTTACGGTGAAGTCCTGCGCGAAGACATAGACCAGACGGCCCCCGACCGTACCGTAACCGGTTACCACGCCGTCGCCGAAGGTGTGTTTCTTCTCCATGCCGAAATCGTAGCAGCGATGGGTTACGAACATGTCGAACTCTTCGAAACTGCCCTCGTCGAGGAGCATCTGAATGCGCTCGCGAGCCGTGTATTTGCCTTTCTCGTGCTGCTTGTCGATCGCCTTCTGACCGCCGCCCATGCGCGCGGTCTCGCGGTTCTCGATCAGCTTGTTGATCTTGCTTTGAATTTCGCTCATAACTGTCTCGTTTGGATTATTTGTTCTTGTTCTCGCACAGCTCGGTGAGGATGCCCTGCGTCGACTTGGGGTGCAGGAAAGCGATCGTCATGCCCTCGGCGCCCTTGCGCGGGGTCTTGTCGATCAGACGGATGCCGTGCGCCTCGGCGTCGGCGAGCTGCTCCTCGATGTTCTCGCAGGCCAGAGCCATGTGGTGGATGCCGATGCCGCGGTTTTCGATGAACTTGGCGATGGTCGACTCCTCCGAAGTGGGTTCGAGCAGTTCGATTTTGGTCTGGCCCAGCATGAAGAACGCCGTGCGGACCTTCTGGTCGGGCACTTCCTCGATCGCATAACATTTCAGACCGATCACGTTTTCCCAATAGGGGATTGCCTCATCAAGGCTCTTCACTGCAATGCCAAGATGCTCGATGTGAGATACTTTCATGGTTGAAAAAATTAAGATTAGTATGTATTCGTTTCGTACGTTTTCTTTTGCGCACACAAAGATAGAAATCTATTTCGGAAATAAAAACAGATTTCACACATATTTTTTCAACCGTTTTCAGACCTATTCCGGCCGTTCCGGACAAGCCTGCAACGAGCCGTAAATCTCGGACAGACGCCGGGCCACGGCCCGCTCGGAGAAGATTTCGGAGCGGACCCGTCCGCGCCCGGCGAGACACGCGCGGAACTCCTTGTCGCACAGCACGCTCCGCAGAGCGCCGCAGAGCGCGGCTTCGTCGCCGGAGGCCGCATACACGGCCGCATCGGCCGCCGTCTCGCGGTGGAGCGGCGTATCGCTCAACACCGCAGGCACGCCCGAACGCATCGCCTCGACGAGCGGCCGCAGCGAAGTCCCGACCTCGGGATCGGACATCGAGACATAAGCCTCGGCCATCCGCATCAGGGCCGGCAGATCGGCCGGCGCGGATTCGTAGACGAACTCGATCCGCCCGGCGCCGCCCGTGGCGCGGGCATATTCCGACAGGAAATCGGAATAACCCGTCCGCCGGCCGCACACGACCAGCGCGCAGCCGGCGTCCGAGTCGCGCACCGCATCGAAGATTTCGACGAGACGGAGCCTCACCTCGGGCACGCCGACGGCGAGCACGTAGCGTCCGGGCAGCCCGTACTTGCGGCGCACGGCCTCGCACTCGGCCTCGCCGGCCGGCGCCGCCGGCGGATGCACTCCCAGCGGCAGCAGCACCTCGATCTTCCGCGGGTCGATGCCGAGCCTCTCGGCGAGTTCCTCCTTGGCCCCGCGGCTCAGGGCGATCACGCACGCCGCCGAACGGCACGAACGTCTGTAAAGCCTGAGGCGGACCATCCGGTCGAAGAACGTGTACATCCGCGGGTAGCGCAGGAAATTGAGGTCGCGGACCGTAACCACCCGGCGCGCGCCCCGCAGACGCACTCCCTGTGCGAGCGGAGAGGCGGAGCTGTGGTAGACATCCGCCTCGTCGTCCGGCTCTCCTCCAACGACATATTCATGTTCCGGAGCATATTCGGAGAGAATTTCGACGAGTCGTCCGCAGTAGGTTCCGGGGAGGGCCTCCGGAACGGAATCGAAGCCTATTTTCATAACAAAAAGCAGAAGTTGTTCGTCATTGTGGCAAATATTTCGTATCTTCGCTGAAAATAAGTCGTACCATGAAAAACGTACTCCTTATCTTTCTCTTCGTGCTCTCGGGAGCGTGCGGCGCACAGGCGCAGCGCATCGCGCTGGGCGAGCGCGTACCCGAGCTGAAAATCTCGGGCTGGCTCGAAGGCCGCCAGCCCGAAGCGGCACCGCTGACCTACATCGAATTCTACCACTCGTCGAACAAGGAGGGCATCCGTTCGCTCGACCGGCTGAAAGCCGCAGCCGACGAACTCGGCGGACGACTGCGGATCGTGGTCGTCGCACAAGAGAGCGAAGAGAAGGTCGCAGCCATCCTGCGCCCCTACGTTTCGCAGCGGATCGGAGTGGGATTCGACGCTTCGGGCAGAAGCTTCGCGAACTTCGGTGTCGCCTACCTGCCGTTCGGCGTGCTGACCGATGCCAAAAACCGTGCCTTATGGATGGGAAACTCCCTGCAACTGACCCCTGCTTTTATCGAAAAAATCGCTGAATAACCATGTCTTTCACCAAAATCGACCACTACGAAAAAGAGTATATCGACGCCCATCACGACAGCGCGCTCAACGTAACCGAAGGCGTCGCCGACCAACCCATCGTCAATCCTCACTTCCGCAGACCGAAAAGACGCCGTCTCTCCACCGAGGAGTATGTCGCCGGCATCCTCCGGGGCGACATCACCGTTCTCTCGCAGGCCATCACGCTCGTCGAGAGCAGCAATCCCGACCACTATCAACAGGCGCAGGAGATCATCGAACGCTGTCTGCCCCATGCGGGCCGATCGGTCCGCATCGGCATCACGGGCGTCCCGGGCGCGGGCAAATCGACCTTCATCGAAGCCGTCGGCAACATGGTTACGTCGCTGCGGCACAAGCTCGCCGTGCTGGCCATCGACCCCTCGTCGGAGCGGAGCGGCGGCTCGATCCTCGGCGACAAGACCCGCATGGAGAGCATCTCGTCCAATCCCGATGTCTTCATCCGCCCCTCGCCTTCGGCGGGCTCGCTGGGCGGCGTCGCCCGCAAGACGCGCGAAACAATCGTGCTGTGCGAAGCGGCCGGATTCGACGTGATCTTCATCGAGACCGTGGGCGTCGGACAGTCCGAGACGGCCGTGCACTCGATGGTGGACATGTTCATGCTGCTGCAAATCTCCGGCGCGGGCGACGAACTGCAAGGCATCAAACGCGGCATCATGGAGATGGCCGACATCATGGTCATCACCAAGGCCGACGGCGAGAACATCCACAAGGCCGAACTGGCCAAGACCCAGTTCCAAGGAGCCTTGCGGCTCTTTCCCATGCCCGAATCGGGATGGCGGCCCAAGGTCTACACCTGCTCGGCGGTCGCCCGGACCGGTCTGGAAGAGGTCTGGAAAGGCGTCGAGGAGTTTCTCGCGCACACCGAATCCAACGGCTATTTCCAGCACAACCGCAACCGGCAGAACAAATATTGGATGTACGAGAGCATCAACGAAGCGCTGCGCAACAGTTTCTACCACGATCCCCAAGTCGAGAAACGGATCGGCGATTACGAACAGCGCGTGCTCGACGCCCGTCTCAGTTCGTTCATCGCGGCCAAAGAGCTGCTGGACCTCTATTTCGAAGATAAATCCGCTAAACGATAGAACACCCGACCCATGAAAAGCACTTTCTATCTTCCCATCGCGGCGCTGGCATGCGCCGTACTCACAGGATGCTCCGTCAAGGAGAGCACCATCAGCCAGCCGGAACCCGTGTCCGAGCTGATCAGCCAGATCCGAACGGAGCAACGCTCGGGCGATGTCGCCATCACGACCTTTTTCTACGACGAACAGCAACGTGTGAAACAGCAGATCACGACCCTCGTCGACACGGATACGCAGGTGAGCAGTTCCGTCCGGGAATTCGTCTACGGCAACGGACGGATCGACATCGGCACGGACAACGGCGAACCGCTCACGCTCCTGCTCGACGAAGAGGGCTATGCGCGGGAACTCGTCTCCGGCGACCGGACACTGGCCTCCTATCATTACAACGCCAACGGCTACTACTACGAACCGGAGCAGACCGAAGGCCGGTGGAGCGATTACCAATACCTGCTCGCCGGCGACCGCTGCAATCTGGCCATGATAAAAAAATACGGACCGGGCCAAAGCTCCGTCGTTCCGAAACTGCTTTCGACGACGATTTTCGAGTACGGCGACCTCGCTAACGACGCCAACCTCAACCTCTCCTATCTGATCGCGCAGGAGTCGCACGGCGACAATACCTTCCCGATGCTCTACGGCTGGGGCGGCAAACGGGACTCCGATCTGCCGAAGATGCGCAGGACGGAGGATTCCGCACAGGAAGTCGAATACCGCTACACCTACGAGACGGACGACGCGGACCGCATCACCCGCATCACCGAGAAAGACGACACCGGAGCGACGATCAACACCTACACGATCTCCTACAAATAGCGGCCGCCGGGCGCAAAACCTCCTCCGCTCGCGCAGAGCGCTTGTCCGCACAAGGCGGAGACGGCGGTTGTCCGGCGTGCCCCGAATCCGGGAATGGGAATGTCGGGCAAGTTTTTCCGCTTCTCCGAGAACCGCATATTCCGGAATCGGGTCCGGACAGGAATGCTTCGAAAGAGGGTGTCTGCGACTTGTCGGACACCCTCGGATCGTCAGAACGGAGCTGTCAGCCCGTTCGCGCCCCACATCCCCGCCGGACAGAGGGCGTAGATCCGCCGGCGGCACCGGACCGAACGGAGGATCCGTGTCTCCTAAAACACCCGGTAAAACTAAAGCGAGCCGGATTCGAGAGGATTCGCGATCGGGCCCCGGCCGCAGGACAGGCCGTTGTCCCGGGGGAGGGGCGGCCCGCCACGCCTCTCTTTGCGACCGACTGCCGGCCTCGGCCGGACCTGCTGCGGAGGAACGGAACCCGAACCTTCCGGAATCGCACCGAACGATGCCGAGACCGCTCCGCAATCGCTCCGAAACGCGGGAAACGCCCCGCCCCGGCGCAGAGCGGCTGCCGAAGATTTCGCACGACGCGACATCGCGGAAAAGAGACCGGAGATCAACGTTCGCCGTACTCCGCGACGAGCCGCGCAGCCAGCTCCGGCATTCCGACTGCGGCCCGTGCACGAATGTGGGTCAGCGGATTGCGGATCATCGTCGTATCGGGCGACCCGGGATCCACGAGGTAAACCGGCACCTCGGGACGCACGCAGCGCACGAGCGCCGCCGCCGGATAGACCGCCAGCGAAGTGCCCACCACGACGAGCACGTCGGCCGTCGAGGCGATCCGCGCCGCCGCATCGAACATCGGTACCGCCTCGCCGAAAAAGACGATATGCGGCCGCAGCAGCGCGCCGTCGGGAGCCGTGGCGTCGAGCCGCTGCTCCCACCCTTCGATCGGCACGACGAGCTCCGGATCGCGCGACGAGCGGAGTTTCGCGAGTTCTCCGTGCAGATGCGTAACGCGGGACGATCCGGCCCGTTCGTGCAGATCGTCCACATTCTGCGTCAGCACCTCCACGTCGAACCGTTTTTCGAGCCCGGCGATGGCGCGGTGGCCCGCATTCGGCTCCTTTTCGAGCATTTCGCGGCGGCGCATGTTGTAAAATTCCACCACCTTGCGGCGGTCGCGCGCCAACGCTTCGGGCGTGCAGACCTCCTCGATCCGGTAGTTGGCCCACAGACCGTCCGCATCGCGGAACGTGGCCAGACCGCTGTCGGCGCTCATGCCCGCCCCGGTGAAAACTACGATTCTTTTCATATCCCGACTATTTCTCAAGAGAGTGATTCCAAATCACGGGGCAGAAGAACGACGCCACGAGTACGATCTTGAACACAGGCCCCGTAACGGCTGCGATCCAGTCGCCCCGCCCCCACAGCCAGTAACCGATCGCCGGCCAGCAGACCCAGCCGACGAACAGAAGAGCCAGCGCGCCGAGGAGCAGACAGGCGGCCCATCGTCCGGCAAAGCGTCCGCCGCCGTCGCTGTCTTCACCCTCTTCGTCGTCCTCTTCGCCGTCCTCGCCGATACCGAGCCTGCGGCAAACCACGCTCCAGATTCCGATCGCATAACAAAAAGCACTCCAGAGACAGTAGACGAACGCCTTGCCCATCGCCGCCGGTACCGAAAAACCGGCCGCATACCGGTTCAGCAGGAACATCACGACGAACGCCGCCGCCCCGACCGGCACCAGACCGAGCCACAGCCGGTTGAAAACGAGCTCGCGCCAGAACCGCGCAGTGAACAGGGCCATCCAGCCCGCACCGCGCAGCGCTCCCATATCATATTTCCCCAGCCGGATCTTCCGGCCCGGAGTTTTGTCTTGCGGTTTCATTCGTATTTTCCGTTACTTTCTTCATTCTTCCGCTGCGGCGCAGGGCGTCGGCTATGAGCCATTGCAGCTGACCGTTGATGCTGCGGAACTCGTCGGCGGCCCACGCTTCGAGCGCCTCCATCGTCGCGGCATCCACACGGAGCACGAAACTCTTCGTCCGGTCCCGTTTCGCCATGACCGTCAATGATGCAACGTTCCCGCATTGACGACGGGCTGCGCGGCCTCGTCGGCACACAACACGACCAGCAGATTGCTCACCATCGCGGCCTTGCGTTCCTCGTCGAGCTCCACGATCCGTTCGTCGGACAGCCTGTCGAGTGCCATCCGCACCATCGTAACCGCCCCTTCGACGATCTTTTCACGCGCCGCGATGATCGCGTCGGCCTGCTGGCGGCGCAGCATCACGGCCGCGATCTCCGGAGCGTAGGCCAGATAGTTGATCCGGGCTTCGACCACCTCGATGCCGGCCATCGCCAGACGTTCGTTGAGCTTGCTTTCGAGCTGCTCGTTGATCTCCGCACTGTTCGAGCGGAGCGTCAGCTCGTCGTCCGCCACACCGCTGTTGTCGTAGGCATAGCATCCGGCTACCTGCCTGAGGGCGGCGTCGCTCTGCACGCCGACGAAATTTTCGAGTATGTTCATGCGTGCGCTGGCCGAAACGGCCGCCTGTCCCGCACCGGTCGGAGCGTCGATCTCGAAAACAGCCTTGTAAATGTCGTCGCGCTTGATCTTCCACACCAGCACCAAACCGATGAGAATCGGATTCCCCGTCTTGTCGTTCACCTTGATGGGCTCGACATTGAGGTTGCGGGCGCGGACCGAAATATTCTTGGCCGACATCAGCGGATTGACCCACCAGAAGCCCGTGTCGTAAAACGTTCCCCGATACTTGCCGAAAAAGACCATCACACGGGCCTCGTTCGGTTCGAGCAGCATGAATCCCTTGAGGCAGACGATCATCGCAACGAACCACAGCACCCCCGCGACGACCGCGAGCATCCCCAGCCCGCCGGAGAGTTCGGACAAGACGCCCGCCCCCGATGCGATCAGCACGATGCCGGCGGCGAGCCCCGCGAGGATCAGCGGCAGGGCGACGAATCCGCCGGTTTTCCATCCGTCGTAAACGAAATTCCTGTTTTCCATGTCGTTCAGTTTTTACAGTAATATCACAATGATATTACAAATATAGAAAAATTTCTCGGACTTTCCCACGCTCCGTTCCGATTTTTCCACGGACCGGGCTCTCCGCCGCATGCCGTCCGCTGGCACAGTTTATGGATTCGACAGAGGATGTAAACTTTAATTATTTTTTCGTTATGGATCAAAAAAACGACACCAGAGAGAACGTT